>OCVV012839048.1_pt1 | contig 80798 bp, 64 predicted proteins | sample 1539721 | NCBI WGS metagenome assembly OCVV01 (sample SAMN02144230, study PRJEB22623) | gut metagenome | biome: sheep rumen | host: Ovis aries | place: New Zealand
AGATATTCCACAAGAAATAGTTGAAACACCAGCTGTTGTAAAAAATAGTGATAATTCATTAAAGACAATGGGAATAGCTGGAGGAATAGGAGTATTACTTGGATCAGCAGCTTTAGGAGCACATACAATCTTAAAGAATAAGGAAGATGAAGAATCAACTGATGATTATGGTTATGATAAATAGAAAATGCAATTTTGCATTTTCTTTTTCTTTGTAATATTATATAATCTTAATAGGAGAATAAATATGAAGGATTATTTTAAATACAGATTTGGTACTGATATAGAATTTAATCTTGATTCAAAAGATTTTGTTTCAATTATTGGAAATACTAATGATTTATTTATATATACTTTGTTACATGGTCACTCAAAATGTAATATTTTTGTAGGTGATAAAGAACTTAATAGTGAAAACTTACCAACTATTAAAAAAAGACTTAGTATAGTTTTATATAAACATTTAAATATATTTGTTGGTGAAACTGTTATGGATGAAATAGCTTTTGGATTAGAAGGACTCGCATATACAAAAGATGATATAAGACAAACTGTAACTAGTGAAGCAAGAAGATTTAAAATAGATCATTTATTAGAAAGAGATTGTAATAGTTTAGGTTCAAGTGATAAAACTAAAATGAAAATATTATCTGCTTTAATAATAAAACCACAAGTATTAATATTAGATAATGTATTATGTGAATTAGATTATAAAGATAAAGAATTAATCTTTGATATATTAAAAGAATATAAAAAGAATGGTGGTATTATTATTAATGTCACTAATGATATAGAGGAAACATTACATAGTGAAAAAATAATAGTTATTCATGATAAAAAACTTATTTGTTTTGGAAAAACATTAAGTGTTTTAAATGAAGAAAAATTATTAAAGAAAATTGGTGTAGGTTTACCATTTATTATAGATTTAAATAGATATTTTATGGATTATGGTATGATTGATAAATATTATTTAGATAGTGAAAAGTTAGTAGGTGCATTATGGAAATAATATTTGATCATGTAACATTAGTAATTAATAAAAATACACCACTTGAAAAGACTATATTACAAGATATATCATTTGAGATACATAAGAATGGTATATATTCTTTTGTAGGGCCTTCTAATAGTGGAAAAACTGCTATTGCAGATATAATTAATGCATTAATATATCCAACTCGTGGTAAAGCTATAATCGCAGGAAAAGTTAATGATGGTAGACGTATTAAAAAAATAAATGAATTAAGATTAGAGACAGGATATGTATTTAAAAATCCATATGATATGTTCTTTAATAAAACTGTAGAAGAAGAAATAAAATTTGGAATAAAATATTTAAAATATAGAACTAAAAAAGTAGAAATGAGAATACAAGATGCTTTAACTTTAGTAGGATTAGATGAATCTTATTTAAAACTAAATCCACAAATATTAAATTTAGTTGATGCTAAAAAAGTAGCACTTGCATGTGTTCTTGCATATAATCCAAGTATTATTATATTAGATGAGTTTACAAATGGACTAAGTACTAAAGATAAAAATGAAGTTGCAAGAATGCTAAGAACATTAAAAAATAATTATAATAAAACAATTATATTATTAACAAAAGATACAACTTTTGCACATCAAGTAAGTGATGAAGTATATTTACTTTATTTAACTAAAATGATTGCAAAAGGAGATAGAACACTTCTTAGAGATGCACAAGTATTAGAAAGACTTGGTCTTGAAGTACCACCTATAGTAGAATTTGTAGATATTTGTAATAAAAAAGGACATGATATTAATTATTACAGTAATATACAAGATTTAATAAAGGGGGTGTATAACGATGTATTCTAGAAATTCATTTGGATCTTATTATCCAATTAATTCTTTAATTCATAGATTAAACCCAGTTATTAAATTAATAAACTTTATATTAGCAATTATTCTAATTTGTTTATCAAGTTCAGTATATGTAAATAGTTTTATGTTAGTATTATTAATTATAATGATACTTATGTCTTATGTACCAATAGTATTTTATTTAAATAGTATTTGGTCATTAAGATATGTTTATATAATAATAGCATTCTTATGTTTATATTTTGAAACTAATTTAGATACATGTTTAGTATATATGTTTAAATTTACTATAGTAATTGAATATATAAACTTACTTGCTTTTACAACAAGTCCTAGTGAAAATATATATGGTATAGAAAGATTTTTATCATTCTTTAATTTCTTATATTTACCAATATCTAAATTAGCATTTAGAATAAATTATATTTTAAGATTTATACCATTATTTCAAGAAATGGAATATAAGACATTTAAAGCTGCTTCATCACGTGGTATAGATTATAATCATAGTAATATATTTGGAAGAATGTATGCTATGTTAAAAGTACATTCTAATATAAATGGACTAGTTAAAAATAAAAATAAAGAAATAAAAGAATGTAGTGAATTAAGATTATATGATATTAGAAAATATAGAACTAATTATAGAACAAATAAGATTAGTTATAATGATATATTCTTCTTATTATTCCATATTGGATTAATAGTAGTTCATTTAATAGAGAGTGGTAAGATATGAGATATTTAGTTAATTTAAGTTATGATGGAAGTAAATTCTATGGTTATCAAGTACAAAAAGGAAAAACTACTGTAGAAGGAGAAATAGAAAAAGTATTATCAAAAATATTTAATCAAAAGATAAATACAATAGGGGCATCTAGAACAGATAGAGAAGTACATGCTATTAATCAATATTGTCATTTTGATGCTGATAAGATGGATCTTAAAAGACTAACTCATTCATTAAATTCAATGATAGATAAAAGTATTTATATAAAAAAAATACTAAAAGTAGATGATAAATTTCATGCTAGATTTAGTGTTATAAAAAAAGAATATATTTATAAAATAAATATGGGAGAATATAATCCTATAGAAAAAGATTATGTACTTCAATATAATAAAAAAATAGATAAAAAACTATTAGATGAATTTATATTTAAAATGAGTGGAATACATAATTTTAAAAGTTTCACAAGTGATAAAGATAAAGATAATTATCAAAGAGATTTAACTCTTACATATAAAATACAAAATAATATATTATATTTAACATTTAAATCATCTGGATTCTTAAGATATATGATTAGAAATATAGTAGGATTATTATTAGATATAAATGATAATAAAAAATCTTTATCAGATATAGATAAAATATTTAAAAGTGAAAATAGATGTTCATGTGGTAAATGTGCATCAGGATGTGGCTTATATTTAAAAGATATTTATTATTAAAAGAACTTATAAAAGTTCTTTTTAATTTATCCTTGATTAGCAAATAAATGTTTGCTATAATATTTTTTAAGGAACATTTAATGTGAGTGTCATCCTCCAATCTATAATAAGAAAGGAGGTAGGTAATAATGAACATTAAGACTTTTATTATTAAAGTTTTAAAGAACATTGCTATCATTTTACTACTATCTACCTTATTGGTGTTAGCAATAAAAAAATAGACACTCAATAAATGAGTGTCATACCCAAATTGAGGAGACATTCACTTACAAAATTGAATGTTCCTTGATAAATAAATAATATCATAAAATACTATTTTTTTCAATAGAGCAAATATTTCCAGATATGAAAGGTTTTTCAGCAAGAAATCTTTCTAGAATGAGAGTTTTTTATAAGGAATATAAAGATATTCAAAATTGGCCACCGGCATTGGCCAATTTACCCTGGACACATAATTACATATTGTTAGAAAAAGTTAAGGAATATAATAAAAGGTTATGGTATGCTGAGAAATGCTTAGATAATGGTTGGTCAAAGATAATATTGGTACATCAAATAGAGTCTGATTTATATCAAAGACAAAAAGATAATCCGAAACTAACAAATTCTGTTGAATGGTCATTAGATGGAATTAATAATCCAATTGGTGTATCATCATATGAAATTGAAAAATATATTCCCAAAAATATTTAAAAAAAATTATCAGTAGAAGAAGAAAAGAACGTATAGCAAAATACATAAAAATGAACTATAATATTCATATGGAAGAATTAGTTAATATATTAATTTTATTTATACAAAATTTAGGACCATATGGAGTAATATTATCATCAATAGTAATATTATTTGAATCTATTTTTCCTGTTATACCATTATTTGTTTTTATAACAATTAATTATGAAGCATTAGGTAGTGTGTTAGGATTTTTCATATCTTGGACTTTTACAATAGCAGGATGTATAATGTCATATTATTTATTTAGAAATGGACTTGGTAATAGATTTGAAAGATTAACTGAAAATAAAGAATTAATTAAGAAATATACTAATATGTTTAAGAATATTTCAACAGGTAAATTATTATTAATAATAGCATTTCCATTTACACCAGCTTTTGCTGTTAATATAGCAGCTGGTTTAGCTAAAATGGATTTTAAAAAGTATTTAACTGCTCTTATTTTTGGTAAAATAAGTTTAGTAATATATTCTGCTTATTTAGGATTATCATTATTAGAAAGTTTAACTAATCCAATAGCTTTATTAAAAATGATAGTTGTAATAGGAAGTGTATATTTATTATATATAATATGTAAAAAAATATTTAAATTTGATTAGGAGGATATTATGATTGAATATATTATAATTGGATTATTAGTAGTAACTATTATTTTATTAATATTTTTATTATTTAAAAAACCAAATAATAATGAAATGAATGAAAAGTTACATAAAACAGAAATTAGTTTAATAAAAGAAATTAATGATTTTAGAAGTGATTTTACTAGTGATATTAATAAAGATTTTAATAATCTTAATGATAGGATTGAAAGAAAACTAAATTTGATAAATCAAAAAGTAAATGAAAAATTAGAAGATGGTTTTGATAAAACAAATAAAACATTTACTGAAGTAATGAATAGACTTGCTAGAATAGATGAAGCTCAAAAGAAGATAGATGGTTTAGGAAATGAAATAGTATCTTTAGAAGGAATACTTACTGATAAAAAGAGTAGAGGTATTTTTGGAGAAGTTAATCTATATCATATTCTTTCTTCAATATTTGGTGAAAAGAATGATAAAATATATCAAACACAATATACATTATCAAATGGTACTATTGCTGATTCAATAGTTTTTGGACCAGAACCTTTAGGAACAATATGTATTGATTCAAAATTTCCTTTAGAAAATTATAGAAGATTAGTTGAAAAAGGACTTACTAATAGTGAAAAAGAAGCTAGAAGTAAAACATTTGAAGCAGATGTTAAAAAACATATAGATGCTATATCTGATAAATATATAATCGCGGGTGAAACATCTGATCAAGCTATTATGTTTTTACCAGCTGAAGCTATATTTGCAGAAATAAATGCATATCATACTAATTTAATTAAATATGCTGCTTCTAAAAAGGTATGGATAACTAGTCCAACAACATTAATGAGTTTACTTACAATAATTCAATCTGTATTAAGAGGATTAGAAAGAGATAAATATACTTCTGTAATACATGAAGAATTAAATAAATTAGGGGTTGAATTTTCAAGATATAGAGATAGATGGGATAAATTATCAAGAAGTATACAAACAGTCTCTAATGACGTTGAAAACATTCATAAAACAACTGAAAAGATTACTAAGAGATTTGATTCTATTAGTAATGTTAAAATTGAAAATGAAGATACTTTATTAATAGAGGATGAAGAATAATGTAAAAAAAGAGAATAATCTCTTTTTTTATTTAGTTATTTTTGGTATTATTATTATAGGTGTATAGTATGAAAAAGATAGTAAAATTATTATTCTCAATAAGCTTATTTTTTATATTAACAATATGTATTAAAGCAGAAGAAGCTTATACTTGGGCATGTGAATATGAATATAATAATGCAGGTGTAAGTGTAAGACTTCAATATAGAATGAAAGCTGTACCACAAAGTGTTATTAAGAGCTCTAATGCTTTGCAATCATCAGGATCTAATTATACAACTGTTTGGTATTATTCAAAAAAACAAGGGAAATTTGTTCAAACTAGTGGAAAATTTAATGATTATGAAGGGCATGGAACAGGAGATGGATATGTTCATCCTTTTGGATCTTATGCAGGAGCAAAAGATGTAGCATATAATATGTTATATAAATCAGTTTCATCAACTAGTATATCTTGTCCAACACTATATTTTACTGATTCTTGTATTGGCACAGGAAAAGGTGGATTATATGCTACATATGATTCAACATATTCTGACTCAACAACAGGAGCATATTGTAATAATAGAAGTGTTACTACAAAAGGAGCTGCTTGTTATTCAAGTGGTGGTCAAAAAATAGATTGTTCAAAAGTTGTTTCACAAGAACAACTATATGATGAAGGTAAATTAGAATGTGAATATAAAACTGAATCAGAAATAAAAGGAAAGAAATCATTCAAATTAATATATGATTCAAAAAATGGATTACAATATGATAGTGGTGGAGGAAAAATTCAAGTTGAATGGCAAGACAAATCAAGACTAGAAGAAATATTTAAAAACCAATTATCAAAGAAAACTTGTCCAGCAAGAGTAGCTTGTGCTGTAACTGGTTTATTTAACTGGGGAGGTAAAGTTAAAGTTGGTAGTAATGGAGGAACATTCAATGGAAACAATGGATGTGGTGCTCTTATTAATAACAATGGACAAGATATAAAAGATCCAGAACAATATGCAGCAGATATAATGTTAAATGGAACAGGACTTGATATTTCAGAAGAAAAATTATCTTGTAGTGAATTATTAGGAAGTAATTTACAAAAAATATTACATTTATTTATAACAGCAGTTAGAATAGCAGGAGCTATTATAGCTATATTAAATGGAATGTTATCATTAATACCTGCAATTACATCAGATAATGCAGATGCTCTTAAAAAAGCCATTAAAAAGTGTGTAATGATGTTAGTAATCTTAGCAGTAATTGGATTATTACCAACACTTATTAGAGTAATAGGATTAATCGCAGGATTTGACTTATCTTGTTTATAAAAGACGAATTTATCGTCTTTTTTATTAAATTCTAATAAAATATACACTTTTTAAGTCTAAAAAATGTATTTTCCTTGTAAACACAATGTAAAAATTGTATACTATAGAGGACTAAGGAAAGATTTTTGAGAGTGATTATTAGTGAAAAATTTAATGAATATGTTTCAAAAATTTATTAGTAAAGTTAAAAGGGATGGTTTGTTAAAAGCAGTTAAAAAAGCATTTGTTAAAATATACTATGATTACCTTATTAAAATAAGTATTATTAATATACTTAAATTTAGAAAAAATAAAGGAAATATAATAGATAAAATAGATGCAATATTAAATGGTGAGTTTGATAGAATTATTATATGGAGAAGTTCTATTGGATGGAGTATACCTTTATTTCAAAGACCTCAACAGTTAGCTTTAGAATTAGCAAGAGAAAAGACTCTTGTGTTTTTTGAGGTTACAAGATTAACTGATAAAATAAATTTTTTAAGTAAAAAAGATGATAATTTATATTTAGTAGATTTTAGTTGTAAAGAGTTTTCTAATCTTTTCCATGAAATGCTAAATAATACAGATAAACCAAAATATTTATTTACAGCAAGTACTTGTTGGGATTTAAGTGATAAAGTAGTTATGAATTATGTATCTAAAGGATATAAGTTTTTATATGATTATTTAGATGAATTGTCACCAGAACTTGCTGGTACAGATAAATTACCATATAATGTAGAAACTATTCATAATTATGTTATTAATAATCCAGAAGATACATTTGTAATTTGTACAGCAGATACTTTATTAAAAGATATGATTGCTAAAAGAAACAATGATAAAAGAAATATTATTTATGCATCTAATGGAGTAGATTATGATCATTTCACTAAATTAGAAAAGAATTATACATATTCAAAAGAATTCAAAAGAATATTAGATAATAGAAAACCAATCATAGGATATTATGGAGCTCTTGCTAGCTGGTTTGATTATGATTTGATAAAATATATTGCTGAAAATAAAAAGGATGCTAATATCGTTTTAATTGGTGCTAAATATGATACATCTTTTGATAAAGAAAATTTACATCAATATAAAAACATTTATTATTTAGGACCAATACATTATAATGATTTACCATATTATGCATCTAAGTTTAATGTATATATATTACCATTTAAAATAAATGATATTACTAAAAGTACTAACCCAATAAAAGTATTTGAATATATGGCTTTAGGAAAACCTATTGTTTCTACGGATCTAAATGAATGTAGAAAATATAAACCAATTTTAATTGGTAAAACATATGCACAATTTTTAGAAAAAATAGAAAGCTCATTAGAAGGACTAGGCAAAGAATATAAACAAAATGAAAAAGAGGTTGCTCTTAATAATACATGGAATGCTAAAACAAAAGATATTGTTAGCGGATTAGAAAAGTTTGAAAAAGAATACCCATATTTATTACCTAAAAATATTACTATGGCAAGAATATTATATAAATTATATTCTCAAAGTAATAAATATAATGTAAATAATCAAATACAAAAATCATTAGATAATAAAGAAAAACTATTCTTAATTACAATGAATTCTGAAACATGTATTTATGCTATGAAAGATGAAGAATATCAAAATATAGTAATGAATGATGAAGTTTTATTAGTACCAGATTCAATATCAATTAGTTATGCTATTAAAAAAGTATTTGGTAAGAGATTAAAAAGATACCCAGGTATTGAAGTTTTATCTTATACTTTAGAGCAATTAAATGAAAAGTGTGGTACAATATATTTGTTTGGAGCAACTAAAAAAGTAAATAAAGACATGGTTCATGTAATCAAGAAAGATTATAAGAATATCAAAGTAATAGGATCATGTGATGGTTATGTAGATGACTATGAAAAAGTAAAAGATGAAATAGTTGAATTAAAGCCAGATTTAACAGTAGTTGCTTTAGGAGTGCCTACTCAAGAATTATTTATAAATGACATTTATAAAAGACTACATAAAGGAATGTTTATAGGAGTAGGAGGTTCTTTAGATGTACTTAGTGGTAATAAAAAAAGAGCACCTCTATTTATGAGAAAAACTAATTTAGAATGGTTATATAGAATAGTAACTGATCCAAAAAGAATAAGAAGATTTTATAATAATAATATAAAATTTGTTAATGATGTTAGAAAGGGAAAGACTAAGTAATGAAAAGAGCATTTAATAGTTTAAAAAAATATAGGTTTTTATTAAATCAATTAATCTCAAGAGATTTTAAAGTTAAATATAAAAGAAGTGTTCTTGGTATATTATGGAGTTTATTATATCCAGTACTTACAATGTGTGTAATGGCTATAGTATTTTCAAATGTATTTAAGTTTTCAACACCAGGAGTTAGTTATCTAGTATATTTACAAACAGGTTTAGTAATGTTTAATTACTTTAGTGAAGCTACTAACTTATCAATGAGTAGTGTTGTTGCAAACTTCTCATTAATTAACAAAGTATATATGCCTAAATGGATATTTCCGCTTTCTAAATGTTTATTCGCAGGAATTAACTTTTTATTAACATTAATTCCATTATATGCAGTAATCATATTAACAGGTACTGAAATAACATGGTTACATGTATTCTTACCATATGCAGTTGTATGTTTATTTATGTTTACTTTAGGTGTTGGATTAATTCTTTCGACAATAGCAGTATTCTTAAGAGATATCTATTACATTTATGGAGTAGTTATTATGTTTATGATGTATCTAACTCCTATTATGTATGATATTAATATACTAGATAGTTGGATGGTTCCAATATTAAAATTCAATCCAATGTATAATTTTATTAACTTTAGTAGAATGATTATTATATATAGACAAATCCCATCACTAGATTCATGGGCAGCATGTTTCATATCTGGATTTGTAATATTAGTACTTGGAGTTGTTTTGTTTAAGAGAAAACAAAATAAATTCATTTACTATGTTTAGGAGGCATTATGGCAAAGAAGAACAATAAAGAAGAATATATGATAGAAATAAATAATGTCTCTATGAAATTCAATTTAGGTATAGATAGAGGATTTTCAATTAAACAATGGTTTGTTGATTCTTTATCTCCATCTAAAAGAAAGAAAAGAAAAGAAGAGAAAAAGAAAAATGAGTTTTGGGCATTAAAAGATATAAACTTAAAAATTAAACCTGGTGAAGTAGTTGGACTTATTGGATCAAATGGTGCAGGTAAAAGTACATTACTTAAAATAGTAGCAGGTGTAATGACACCAACTAAAGGCGAAGTAAAAGTTAAAGGTACTGTATGCCCTATGATAGAACTTGGAGCAGGATTTGATATGGACCTTACAGCAAGGGAAAATGTTTTTCTTAATGGTGCTGTTATGGGATATGAAAAAGAATTTATTGAAAATAAATTTAAACAAATAATAGATTTCGCTGAGCTATGGGATTTTGTAGATGTTCCTTTAAAAAATTTTTCTTCAGGTATGACTGCAAGACTTGCTTTTTCAATAGCAACGCTTGTTAATCCTGAAATATTGATTGTCGATGAAATTCTTTCAGTAGGAGATATAGCTTTCCAAGAAAAATCAAAAAATAAAATGATAGAGATGATAAAAGGGGGAACTACTGTAATCTTTGTTTCACATAGTTTAAAGCAAATAAAAGAACTATGTAAAACAGTAGTATGGATAGAAAAGGGTAATATTAAAGCATCTGGTAGCGGAGAAATATGTGACTTATATGAAAAAAGCGTAGGAAAGTAGGATAAATGATGATAGATTATAATATAAGACCAGGAAAAAGTATTGATAGAATTGAATTTAAAGATTATAAGCCAATAGTTTCTATAATTACACCTTTTTATAAAGGACATGAATATATAATGGAAACTGCTAATTGTGTATTAAGTCAAACGTTTCCTTATTTTGAATGGATTATTGTTAATGATGGATCGCCTGTTGAAAATACAGAGGAATTTTTATCTAAGATAGAAAAGTTAGATAGTAGAATTCATGTTTATCATAAAAGGAATGGAGGACTTGCTTCCACTAGAGATTTTGGGGCTACAAAAGTAAGCAAAGAGTCAAAATATTTTGTTTTTTTAGATGATGATGATGTTATTTCTAACACTTACATTGAAACATTATATTATAGTTTGGAAACATATGAAGATGCTTCTTGGGCATATACTGATGTTTTAAATTTTGGTAAAAAAGAGTTATCGTGGAAGAAACAATTTGATAGTAAAGTAATGGAAGATGAAAATCTTTTGGTAGCTACGGCTATGATAAGAAGAAAAGATTTTGAAGAAATAGGTGGATACCATTATAGAGATAAGGCTATAAATGAAGACTGGCTTTTTTGGCTTAGATTAATTGAAAAAGGAAAATACCCAATTCATCAAAGTTATGACGGCTTTTGGTATAGAATAAAAGAAAATGGTGAATTGTCATTATCATTGCAAAATCAAAAAGTAACAAATGAATATAAACAAAAAATATGTAAAAGAATTAAAAATAAAGTTTATCCTATAGAGTTTCCTAGAGAAAATTATAATTGGGATAAAATTGTAGAAAAGAGTATTGTTTATCCGAAATATATTAGTAACAAGAAAAATATATTATATATTATTCCATGGATGGTTGTTGGTGGTGCTGATAAGTTTAATTTAGACTTTTTGGCATCTTTAGACAAAAAAGAATATCATGTTACGGTTGTAACAACTCAACCAACGCCATCTGTATGGAAGCAAAAGTTTGAATTGGTTTCAGATGAAATATTTGAATTATCAACATTTTTAGATTGTAAGTTTTGGCCATTCTTTATTAAATATTTAATGAATTCAAGAAATATTGATTTGATTATAAATACAAATAGTACTACAGGTTATATGCTTCTTCCATATATTAAAGGAAGTTTTCCAAATGTACCAATTATTGATTATATACATATGGAAGAATGGTATAACAGAAATGGTGGATATTCAAGAGATTCAGCACCATTTTCATCAATTATTGATAAGACTCTTTTTTGCAATGCAAATAGTGCTAAGATAATGGTTGATTATTTTGGTAAAAAAGAAGATGAGGTCGGAACTGTATATATTGGTGTTGATGAAAAGAAGTTTGATCCTTCTAAATATGATAGATTAAAACTAAGAAAAAAATACGGAATTCCAAATGATAAGACAATTGTTGGATTCATGGCAAGAATTGATTATCAAAAAAGACCAATGCTATTAATGCAAATAATCAAAGAAGCAGTAAAAAATGATAAAAAGTTATTTTTTGTTATCGCAGGAGATGGCCCGTTATTAGAAAAAATTAAAGGTTTTGCTTCTGCTAACAAATTAAATAAATATGTAATGTTTTTAGGCAATTTGGAAAAATCAGTTGAGTTATATTCTGTAAGTGATATGACATTAAATTGCTCAATTAAAGAAGGCCTTGCTTTAACATCTTATGAATCATTATCAATGGGAATTCCTGTAATATCATCAGATGTAGGTGGACAAAAGGAGTTAATTTCTGCTGATGTAGGGGTTATAGTACCTTGTTTACAAAAAGAAGAGGATGTTTTTGACTTCAATTATAGTACTGAGGAAATTAAACAATATGTTGATGCAATAGAAAAGATTTCTAAAAAATTAAAAGTATATAAGTCAAAGTGTAGGGATAGAATTGTAAAAGGATTTACTATCTCAAAAATGACTAAAGATATGAAAAGAATTGTAGACAATGTTATCGATAATCCAAGTGAAGGAAAAATAAATAATGGTAAGGCACTAAGTAAAATGTTAAATATGCAATTAGAATTGTATACACAATACTTATTAGAAAACAAAGGACTATATAAATGGTTATGTGATGAATACTGTAATAAAGTATATGGATTTGTTACTAATAATCTAGAAAAAAGTGATAATGTAGTTAGCGTTGAAAAAAGAGATAAAGTAAGACATTTAAACTTTAAATTATCTCAATTTGCTTGCAAAATTCACTTGATAAATGAATACAACTTATTTAGGGATTTTGCTTGGTTTGTATATCAAATTATTATTAATATATATAGAGCAACAATATTGACATTGTATAGATTTTTACTGCTGTTATTTACAAGAATTAGAAATTTATTATTTAGAATTGTAGGTATTGAAAGATGAAATATGGGATAGTATGGTATAGAGATACCGACAATTTGGGTGATGATATACAAACTTATGCTTCAAAAAAATACTATCCTAGAATAGACTATTTAATTGAGCGAGAAAATCTAAGAGGATTTAAATCAACAAATGGTGAGCAAGTAAAAACCATAATGAATGGTTGGTATATGCATAATCTTTTATCTTGGCCACCATCTAAAGATATTTCTCCCTTACTTTTATCAATGCATTTTACAGATAATGAAGAAATAGGTGTTGGGGATTTGTATTTGCAACTAGATTCATATTTAAAAAATAAAGAGGTTGGATGTAGAGATACATATACCCAAAAAAGATTATCTAAATATGGTATTAAAAACTTTTTTTCTGGGTGTCTTACTCTAACAATTGATAAATTTGATAATCTTAAAAAGAACGATAATATTCTTTTAATTGATGTTGACAATAATTTTGAAAAGATTTTTAAAAAGAATAATATTAAGTATAATAAATTAACTAATAGCATTGATCCTAATAATTATTCAAAGGATTTTTCGGAACGTATGAAAATTGTTGAAGATAGACTAAAAGAAATGCAATCAGCAAAAGTTGTTTTTACATCAAGGTTACATGTCGCTTTACCATGCTTGGCTATTGGGGCAAAAGTAATTTTACTCCTTAAGAAAGACTATGAAAAAGATAGATTAGAATCATATTTAAAATATGTTAATTATTATTTTGAAAAAGATTTTTCAAAGGTAGATTTGAAAAATTTAATAGAAAATGAACTACCTTCTAAAAATAGTTTTAGGGATATAAAAGAAGAATTAGAAAAACGTTGTTATGATTTTATAAATTCGGATAGCAAATTGGAAAAAGAAGATATTAAATATTCTGATTATTATAATAATTACGACTTAAATTTGTTCAAAGCTTTGTATGATAGAAACAGAGCAAACAAACAAGAAGAAGTAAATATTTGGAATGAAAAAGAAAAGATTTATGATAGTTTAATTAAAGAAGAAAACAATTATAAAAAATTACAAAAAGACAGTAAAGAAGTATGGAATGAAAAATTAAAATTGCAAGACATCCATATAAACTTACAAAAAGAATTTGATAATTTGCAAAGTGGATATCAACAATTGCAAAAAGATAGCAAAGAAGTATGGAATGAAAAATTAAAATTATTTGATAGTTATACAAAATTACAAGAAGACTATCAACAATTGCAAATAGACTATCAACAATTGCAAATAGACTATCAACAATTGCAAATAGATAGTAGTGAAGTGTGGAAAGAAAAAGAAAAACTTGTTATCATAAATGATTTGTTATTATTGGCGAAAAGAAAAATAGATACCGATAATTTTATTTATATTGATTGTTCATTTTGCGAAAAGAATACTATAGAATACTCTTTGATTAGTAGAGGATTGATTGAAAAATACTTTGACTCAAAATTAACAATCGAATTCGACTTTAATGTGAAAAAATATGAAAAAGATGTATATTTGTCATATATGTTATTGGTAATTTTACCTTTTTGCGTAAAAAATAATACAATTATATACATAAAAAGTTTAGATAAATCATTAAATAAAATATTTAATAGACTAATATTTAATTTGCAAAGAAGGAAAAGAAAACTATTATATGTTGAAAGTGTAAAAGAATTGGATAAAAAGAGTAAAAAAATTGAAGCAATAATAGATGGAACTAAGCCATTGCTTAATGTATTTCAAAATAAAGGTTATGTAGATAAATACAATCAAATCACATTTGATTTAATAGATAAATCAATAAAAAAATATGTTATAAAGGAATGATATGAAAAAGAAAATTAAATTGTTAATCTCTTCTAACCATCTAGATTATGGTGGAATGGAGAAATCTTTAGTAAATTTGATTAATAATTTGGATTCCAAGAAATTTGATATTACATTAGTATTGGAACAAAAATATGGAGTTTATTTGAGTTCTATAAATAAGAATATTAAAATTTTAGAATATTCTCCTAATAGTAATTCAAATTATTTTGTTAGAAAGTCAACAAATTTTTTAAAAAGAATTGGTTGGATTATTAGATATTTTAATAGATTCGATATTTCGATTTGTTATTCGACTTATTCATTATCATCTAATTTGATTGCACGATTGTCGAGTAAAAAAAGAATTTATTGGATTCATAATGATTACACTAAAATATATAAAGATGATATTGATAGAATAAACTTGTTTTTTTCAGATAAACATTTACATTTGTTTAATAAAATAATGTTTGTTTCAAATGAATCAAGAGATAATCTATGTAAATGTTATCCTAACATAATTGAAAAAAGTGTTGTTATTAATAATATAATAGATATTGAAGACATCTTATCAAAAAGCAAGGTTAGCGTAAAAGTTAAACCAAGAACTGCAGTATATGTTGGAAGGATTGATGAAAATCAAAAATCAATAACAACTATCGTAGATTTAGCAAATAAATGTAAAGAAAAAAAATTAGATATCAACTTTTTGATAATTGGTGATGGCCCTGATTTAAAAACTATGATAGAAAAAGCAGAAAAATTGCATTTGAATAATATAGATTTTCTAGGTTCTGTTTCAAATCCATATAAATACATGGTAAAAGCTTCATTTCTTTTACTAACAAGTAATTTTGAGGGTTTCCCAGTGGTTTATAATGAAGCTATAATTTTACATAAACCAATTTTAACAACAATATACGTTTCAGATGATGAAATAAAGATCACAGATTTTGGAATTGTATCTACAAAAGAAGATCTATATAAAAATATTGAAAAAATATTATCATTCAAACAAAAGAAAATAGATTTTGGAATCATTAATGAAAGAAGAATAGAGAAAATTGAAAAAATATTATTAAATATATAAAAAGGAGGAGATATAATGGCTAAATATAATAAATTTTTAAAATTTGTTTGCGTTGGTTTATCTAATACAGCAGTTAGTTTAACAATATATTATTTATTAAAATCAATGGGAGTTAATTATTCAATATCTATTGCAATTGGATATATTGTATCTTCTATCACGGGTTATTTTTTAAATAAATTGTGGGTTTTCAAAGCAGATAAGAAGGAAAAACCTGTATTTAGATACTATTGTCTATATATAATTTCATTGATACTGAATATTTTGCTAACTCGTTTCCAAGTTGAAACATTAGAGTTATCAGATAATTGGGCACCAATTTTTACGATTGCAATAATGACAATTTTTAACTATTTTGTGAGTAAAAAATGGGTTTTTAACAAAGATTTTAAAATAGATATAAAAGATATAAAGAAAAGAATGTCCAATAACCAAATGTTAACAATTTCCTTTTTAATAATGATATTTGTATTATTATTTATGTTTATTAATAATTTTTATAATCACCCAGTCGCAGATGATTTTTCAAATTATAGTAAGCTTTTATACTATGCACCTAATCATTCACTAGATGGAGTTAAATCTTTATTATTAGGAATTATTAGAGGTGGTACTGATACTTATAAAATTTGGCAAGGAACATATTTTAGTAATTATTTGTTCTTTATTAATCCATTAGTTGTATCGCAAAACATGTATGTTTTTACAATGTTTTTGATTCAATTATTTTGGGTTTTTTCTGTTTTCTATTGCATAACATCTTTTTCAAACAAAAAAACAAAAGAAAACTATTTGTTAATATCTGTTCTTTTTATTATTTTTACAGTGATGTCCTTATATTCACTAGGTGAAGGATTTTATTGGTTTACTGGTGCAATCTTATATATAATACCATTTTCATTATCATTAATCTTTTTTGGATTGTTGGCAAGATATATAAGAAGTAAAAATAAAATAACATATGCTGTCTTGATTATTATGGCTATACTTCTTGGTGGAACAAGTTATGTAACAGGATTATTTGTAGGATTTGTTTTATTATTATTAACAGTATATATGTTTATTACTCATAATGATCTGAAATATAAATTTCTAATTTTATTAATCGTTTTTTCATTAGGATTTTTAGCAAATGTTTTATGTCCTGGAAATACAAATAGAGTATCAGAAAATGATAAAGTAAAAATAGGCGATATTATGTTAATATCTTTAGCAAATATGTTTGAAATGATAGAGGATTTATTATTTAGAACAATTTATATTCCAATTGTGATTTTGATATTACCAATTATCAAAAAAATGGCTTCTCAGAGTAAAATTAAATTTGTAAATCCAATATTATTATCAATTTTATGCTTAATTTGTTTTTATTGCTTATTTATGCCATGCTCATTGGCATATAAGAATTACTATCAAGAGGTAAGAGTAAAAAATATACAACTATTATATTTATCAATAATGGCTGTTGTGTGTCTTGTTAATTATTATGGCCATTTATATAAATTTAATAAAAAAGATATGAATGATTCTCCGAGAGTTTATACAATAATAGGTATTGTTTCCCTAATTGGAGTAATATCAGCAGTTGGGCCGGAAAGAATAGCCGGTTTAGAGTTAATAGATGATATCGTATATCAAAGATCATATAATTATGATGTATGTGTTGATGAAATCGAAAAAGTATTGAATAATGACGAGAAAAGTGTAGTAGTAACAAATTGTTCTGTGTATCCAACAAGTTTACATTTGTTTATAGTGTATGATGAGGGTTGGATTTCAGATGCATTAGAAAATTATTATGGGAAAGAAATAGAGGTAAAAAAATGAAAGTTAGTTCAAATGTCTTAGATAGACAGTATTTAAAATATGCAGAAGAATATGATGAAAAGGTTTTACAAATATTACATAAAGGCTGGTATGTTTTAGGACCTGAAGTAGAAAATTTTGAAAAAGAATTTGCAAAATATTGCGGTGCAAAGTATTGTGTAGGATTAGCAAGTGGGTTAGATGCACTTATTCTTGCTTGTAGGGTTTTAGGAATTGGAAAAGGCGATGATGTATTAGTACAAGGTAATACATATATTGCTACTGTTATGGGAATAACAATTAATGGGGCAAATCCTATATTTGTTGAACCAAACGAATTCTATAATATGGATGTTGAAGAAATTGAAAGTAAGATAACACCTAAAACAAAAGCAATAATGGTTACACATTTATATGGTCAAGCATCTAAAATGGATACTATTAAAGAAATTGCTCAAAAGCATAAACTATTTATAATTGAGGATTGTGCTCAAGCTCATGGTGCAAAATTCAATAAACAAATGGTTGGAACTTTTGGAGATATTGGATGTTATAGTTTTTACCCATCTAAAAACTTAGGGGCTTTTGGAGATGCTGGAGCTATAATCACAAATAATGAAGAATATGCAAGCAAAATAAGAATATTAAGAAATTATGGTAGCGAAAAAAGATATCATAACAAATATATTGGTATGAATTCTCGTTTAGATGAATTACAAGCTGGCCTTCTTAGAATAAAGTTAACTCACTTAAAAGAATTAAATGCTGAAAGAGTTAAAATTGCAAAAACTTATATTAAAGGTATAAAAAACAAAGATATAATATTACCAAAGATTGAAGAAGGAGCAACAAGTGTATTCCATTTATTTGTTATTAGAACAAAGAAAAGAGATGAATTAATGGAATATTTAAATGAAAAGGGAATAGGAACTATCGTACATTATCCAATCCCACCACATTTATCTGAAGCATATTCATATCTTGGATATAAAAAAGGAGATTTTCCAATTAGTGAGAAATTTGCAAACGAAGTATTAACATTACCATTATATAATGGTATGACTGAAGAAGAACAAAAATATGTCATTGATGCTATAAATGAATTTGGAGGTAAATAATGAGAGCAAAATTTATTGATTTTCAAGTAAATGAAGATGATAGAGGAAGTTTAGTTGTTGTTGAAAAAGGTAAACATCTACCATTTTTACCTAAACGATTCTTTTATATCTATAATGTCAAAGATGGTAAAAGTAGAGGAAATCATGCAAATATAAACAGTAAATTTATTATGATTCCAATGAAAGGACAAGTTGATGTCTTAGTAGATAATGGAAAAACTAAAAAAGAGTTTCACCTAGATGACCCACATAAAGGATTATACATACCAAATTTAACATGGAAAAGCATGTATAATTTTAGTGATGATTGCGTATTACTAGTAGTTGCGAATACAGTTTATGATGGTTCAGAATATATTAAACAATATGATGATTTTATTAAATATATAAACGAAGGAAAGTGATAACAAATGAAGAAACTATCAATCATAATCCCAGTATATTATAATGAGTTAAATTTATTAAATCTTTATACTGAGATTAACAATAGTGTAATCAAAAAGTTAAAAAAATATGATTATGAAATAATATTTGTTGATGATGGAAGTAAGGATAAATCAAGAGAAATCATAAGAGGTTTTTTAAAAAAGTATGATAAGATAAAACTAGTCTCTCTTTCAAGAAATTTTGGTTCTCATAATGCTATGCTTGCAGGTTTGTCTGTTTGTACTGGAGATTTTGCAACATTTATTTCAGCAGATTTACAAGATCCTCCTGAAATAATAATGCAAATGCTAGAAAAGTATGAACAGGGAAATCAAGCAATTTTGGCAGTAAGAAAAGATAGAGAAGAATCTTTTATACAAAAGTTTTTTTCTAATACATATTATAAAATATTTAAAAAAATTGCATTAAATAATATGCCAGAGCATGGCTTTGACTGTTTTATGATTGATAGAAAAATTATTGATGTTATTGTTGATATGAAAGAAAAAAACACATCATTAATGGGCTTAATATTATGGTGTGGATTCAAAATGGATACAATTTATTACGTTAGAAAGAAAAGAGAGGCTGGAAAATCTCGTTGGACATTAAGTAAAAAAATTAAGTATTTTAATGATTCTATTTATAGTTTTTCATTTTTTCCAATTAAAACAATAATTGCTATAGGGACTCTTTTCTTCTTATGCTCAATGATAGCATTAGTTGTAATATTTATTAATAAATTGTTTGGTAATATACCTGTACAAGGATATACAACATTGATATTATTCTTATTAATGTCTTCAGGATTAATTCTTGTCACATTAGGTATTATTGGAGAATATTTGTGGAGAACATTTGATTCTTCTAGAGCTAGACCAGCATTTATAATAGATGAAATAGAGGAGAGTAAAAAATGAAAGGAATAATATTAGCAGGTGGTAAAGGTACAAGACTTTATCCAATTACAAAAGTAGTTTCTAAACAGCTTTTGCCAATTTATGACAAGCCAATGATTTATTATCCGCTTTCTATTCTTATGTTGGCTGGAATTAAAGAAATATTAATTATATCAACAAGAGAAGATTTGCCAATGTATAAAAAATTATTGGGAAATGGTAAAAAGATAGGGCTTAAATTATCTTATAAAGTTCAAGAGGAACCAAAAGGTTTGGCCGAAGCATTTATTATTGGCAAGGATTTTATTGGTGATGCCAATGTTTGTTTGATATTAGGTGATAATATTTTTTATGGTGCAAGCTTAGAAGAAATTCTTTCTAAAGCTTCAGAAGAAATAAATGGTGGATTGATTTTTGGCTATCAAGTTGAAGATCCAAAAAGTTTTGGAGTTGTAGAATTTGATTCCCAATTTAACGTTTTATCTTTAGAAGAAAAACCAGAGGTTCCAAAATCTAATTGGGCAATTCCAGGAATATATTTTTATGATAATTCAGTTGTTGATGTGGTTAAAAATATAAAACCATCTAAGAGGGGCGAACTAGAAATAACAACCTTAAATAGTGAGTATTTAAAAGAAAAAAAATTAAGTGTTGTTCCCTTAGGTAGAGGTGTGGCATGGTTAGACACAGGAACTCCACAAGGATTAAATAAAGCAAGTAATTTTGTTGAAATAATTCAATCTAGACAAGGTTTGTATATTTCATGTATAGAAGAAATAGCATATCGAAAAAAATATATATCTTTAGATGAATTAGAAGCTTTAGGAAAAGAATTACAAACAACAGAATATGGAAAGTATATATTAAATATTGTTAAAAATGAAAGGAAAAAATAGTATGAAATTTTTAGTAACAGGTGGAGCTGGATTTATTGGCAGCAATTATTTACATTATGTGGTAAATAAATATCCAAAAGATAAATTTATTTGTATTGATGCATTAACTTATGCAGGCAACTACAATAATATAAAATCTTTAGAAGATAAGAAAAACTTTAAATTTGTTAAAGGAGATATTAGAGATAAAGAATTAATAGATAAATTATTTAAAAAAGAAAAATTTGATTATGTTATTAATTTTGCTGCAGAAAGTCATGTTGATAATTCAATAAAAAACCCTAATTTATTTGCTGATACTAATATTTTAGGAACTATGACTTTGATGAATGCTGCAAAAGAGTATGGTATTAAAAGATATCATCAAGTATCAACGGATGAAGTGTATGGAGATTTACCTTTAGATAGACCGGATTTAACATTTAGTGAGGATAATCCTATTAAAACATCTAGTCCATATTCAGCATCAAAAGCTGGAGCTGATTTACAAGTATTAGCATATGCTAGAACATTTAAATTACCTGTAACAATATCTAGATGTTCTAATAATTATGGTCCATATCAATTTCCAGAAAAACTAATACCTGTTGTTATATCAAAAGCACTAAATGATGAGCCAATTCCAGTGTATGGAAAAGGTGAAAATGTAAGAGATTGGATTCACGTTCATGATCATAATGTTGGCGTTGATATGATTGTTAGAAATGGAAGAGATGGTGAAATCTATAATTTAGGTGGACACTCTGAAAGAACAAATTTAGAGGTTGTAAAAACCATTTTAAAACAACTTGGAAAACCTGAAAGTTTAATAACTTTTGTTACTGATAGACCAGGACATGATTTAAGATATGCTATAAATTCAGATAAAGTTGAAAAAGAATTAGGATGGAAAAGAGAACATACTTTTGAAGAAGGAATAAAAGAAACAATAGATTGGTATGTTAATAACCAAGAATGGATAGATGATATAAAATCAGGAAAATATAAAGAAGCATATAAATAAAAATTAGAAAGGTGTAATATGAAAATAAAAAATGTAGTAGTAATTGGGGCATCTGGTACAGTTGGTAAAGCTGTAAGCGGCATATTTGCTTCATTTGGAAATGCAAAAGTGTACATGATTGCTCACAATAAAGAAAAATTAGAAAAATCATATAATGATGCTGCATTATCTGTGAAGGCAATTACAGTAAAAGATAATCTTATTCCTTTATCAATGGATGATATATCTAAGGCCTTAAAAAAAGCTGATTTTGTATTTGAAAGTGTGGTAGAAAACTTTGAAATAAAGAGTCAAATACACAAAATAATAAATGAGAATGTTTCAAGAAAATGTATTATATCAACGGGTACATCTGGACTTTCAATCAACAAATTGTCTGATTGTTATGATGAAGAAAAGAAAAAGAATTTTTTAGGAGTTCACTTTTTTAACCCACCATATAATATGTTATTATGTGAAATAATACCATCTAATTATACTTCAAAAAAATTGGTTACAGATTTAAATAAATATTTGACTGAAGTTTTATTAAGAGAGACAGTAATTGTAAAAGATGAACCAGCATTTTTGGCTAATAGAATTGGTTTTGAATTTATGAATGAAGCTATTCAATATGCATATAAGTATAGAAATAAAGGTGGAATAGACTATATTGATACTATATTGGGTAGATTTACTGGAAGAAATATGGCACCAATTCAAACAGCTGATTTTGTTGGATTAGATGTTCATAAGGCAATTGTTGATAATGTAAAGAATAATATTAAAACTAGCGATAGAAAGTTTTTTGATCTTCCTAATTTTGTAAATAAATTAATAGAAGATGGAAAATTAGGAGTAAAGACAAAAGAAGGACTATATAAGAATGAAGATGGTAATAAGTTAGTTTATGATATAAATGCAAATAATTATCGTGAAATAAATAAGTATGATTTGAAATTTATAAATCAAATGGTAGATTGTTTTAAAGTTGCTGATTATATAAAAGGTTTTGAAATATTAAAAAATGATAATAGTATAGAAGCAAAAATATGTATGAAATTATTATTAAAATATATTATTTATTCTATAGAAATATCAAAAGAACTATGCGGGGATAATATTAGTTGCGATGTTGCTATGGCAAGCGGATTTAACTGGATTCCTCCATTAGCATTAGTTGAAGTTCTTGGAGGAAATAAAGAAGTAATCAATTTGTGTGATAAATATTTGAATGAAAAATATGAAGATTTATTGATTAATTTGCCTAAAAGTAAATATGACTATAGAAAATACATAAAGGCAAGGGTGTAGTATTTATGAATGATGTTTTTATTTTAGGTGGAGCACAAAGTGACTTTGAAAGAAATTGGAGTAAAGAAGGAAAAAATGTTTTTGCTCTATTAAAAGAAGTTACAAACGATGCATTAAAAAATGTATATTTAACAAACACAGATGTTATAAATTTAAATAAAGAAAATAGAATTGCAATATTTGTTGGTAATTTTGCTGCAGAATACTATATTAATCAAGGGCATTTGGGACCGCTATTAACAGAAGTCAATAGTGCTTTTTATGGTGTCCCATCAGCAAGATATGAAGCTGCTTGTGCTTCAGGCTCTGTTGCTCTTGATGCAGCAATGACAAAAATAAGAAGTGGAGATTATGATGTTGCTATTGTTGTTGGATTTGAATTGATGAAAACTGTTGATTCAAAAACAGGTGGTGATTTTCTTGGAAGAGCTGCTTTATATGAAAAAGAAGCAAAAGGAATAGAATTACCATTTCCAAAATTATTTGGAAAATTAGCTGATGCAACAATAGAAAAATATAAATTAAATAAAAAAAGATACTTAAAAGATTTAGCAATCATATCAAATATTAATTATAGTAATGCTAAAAGAAATCCTCTTGCTCAAGCAAGAAATTGGTTTATGAGTGAGAAGCAAGCAAATGCTAGAAACATTGATACAAATATGACAGTTGGTAATTTATTAGCTGTTTCAGATTGTTCTCAAGTTACAGATGGTGCAGCTTGTGTTGTATTAGCTTCAAAAAAATATATTGATGAAGTTAAATATAATAATAAAACTGCTATTGTAAAAGGTTGGGGACATAGAGTAGCACCATTTGTTTTTGATCATAAAATTGAAGAAAGTAAAGATGATAAATATATTTTACCTTGGACACGACAAGCAGTTCTAGATGCTTATAAAAGAGCAAATTTAAATGTGGAAGATATTGATGTTTTTGAAACACATGATTGCTTTACTTCAAGTGAATATATGGCTATTTCTGCTTTTGGTATTACAGAACCTGGAAAAGAATATGAAGCTATAGAAAGTGGAAAAATAGCATTTAATGGTGAAAAACCTATAAATCCAAGCGGTGGCTTAATTGGGTGTGGTCATCCAGTAGGTGCATCGGGTGTGAGAATGCTTTTGGATTTATATAAACAAGTAACTAATCAAGCGGGCAATTATCAAATAGATAATGCTAAGAATGCTATGATGTTAAATATAGGTGGTTCAGCCACAACAAATTATTGTTATATAGTTGGAAATGAGGAGAAAAAATGAAAAAAGAGATGATACATCAAACTGCTATTATATATGATGGCGTTAAACTTGGAAAAAATGTAAAAATAGGTGCTTATTCAATTATTTATCCTAATGTTGAAATATGTGATAACACAAGCATTGGACCATATTGTATAATAGGTGAGCCTACAGCTTCATATTATGAAGAAGAAACGCATGATTTTAAGAAAACAAAAATAGGTAAAAACTCCGTTATTCGTTCACATACTATTATTTATGAAGATGTAGTAATAGGTGATAACTTTAACACAGGACACCATGTAACAATTAGAGAAAATAGTAGGATTGGAAAATGTTGTTCTGCTGGTACACTGACAGATATTCAAGGAAAAGTAAAAATAGGTAATTTTGTAAGAATGCATTCAAATGTTCATATTGGTCAATTAACAACAATAAAAGATTATGCATGGTTATTCCCTTATGCAATTGCAACAAATGATATGTATCCACCAATGGGAAAATTAAAAGGATGTACAATTGGTGAATACGCTATTGTAACAACTGGTACTATTTTACTTCCAGGTGTTAAAGTTGGTGATAATGCATTAGTTGCTGCGGGTGCTGTTGTTAGCAAAGATGTAAAAAAAGAGACATTTGTTATGGGAGTGCCTGCTAAAGAACGCGGAAATGTTAAAGATGTTCGAAATGAAGAAGGAAAACAAATATATCCATGGAAAGAATATTTAGAAGATTATAGAGGTTATCCTTGGCAAAAAAAATAGAAAAAACTATTGTTTTATCTGTCCTATAAAAGAATATTTAAACCAGATAAATAAAAGAATGTAGTAATACATTCTTTTATTTGTTATAATACATTTGAAGTGATTAATATGAACAAAATTAAAGTATTAAGTGTATTTGGAACAAGGCCAGAAGCTATTAAGATGGCTCCACTTGTTAAAGAATTAGAAAGTAGAAAAGAAATAGAAAGTATTGTATGTGTAACAGCTCAACATAGAGAGATGTTAGATCAAGTTTTAGATACTTTTAAAATAAAACCCGATTATGATTTAAATATTATGAAAAAAGGTCAAACTTTAAGTGATATTACATCTAGAGTATTAGAAGGATTAGATGAAGTTATTAAAGAAGTTAAACCAAACATTGTACTTGTTCATGGTGATACTACAACTTCTTTTGCAGCAGCATTAAGTGCATTCTATAATCAAGTTGATATTGGCCATGTTGAAGCAGGGCTTAGAACAAACGATAAGTATAGTCCATATCCTGAAGAGATGAATAGACAATGGGTTGATTGTATGTGTGATATGTATTTTGCACCTACTGAATTAAGTGCTAAAAACTTAATTAAAGAGGGAAAAGATAAATCTAAAATATATATTACTGGTAATACAGCAATTGATGCTATGAAAACAACAGTTACAAAAGAATACAAAAATAAAGAATTAGATTGGATTAAACCAAATGAAAGATTAATTCTTTTAACAGCTCATAGACGTGAAAATTTGGGTGAACCTATGCATAATATATTTAAGGCTGTTAGAAAAATAGTAGAAGAATTTAGTGATGTAAAGGTAATATACCCAATTCACTTAAATCCACTTGTTAGAGAAATTGCTAATGAAGAATTAAGTGGATGTGATAGAGTTCACTTAATAGAACCATTAGAAGTATTTGATTTTCATAATTTTCAAAACAAATCATATATAATACTTACTGATTCAGGTGGAATACAAGAAGAAGCTCCTTCTTTAGGAAAACCAGTATTAGTTTTAAGAGATACTACTGAAAGACCAGAAGGTATTAAAGCAGGAACTTTAAAATTAACTGGAACTGATGAAGAAACAATTTATAAAGAAACTAAAAAACTTCTAACTAATAAAGAAGCATATAATAAAATGAGTAAAGCATCTAATCCATATGGAGATGGACATGCAAGCGAAAGAATTACTGATGCTATTGTTGAAAAGTATAAATAAGATACAAATAGGAGTAGATATGAGAAATAATAGGTTTTGCATTAAGAAGATAATTAAAAAAAATAGTTATATTACTTTTGAATATGAAGTAGATGGTGAATTTAAAAAGTATTTTTGGATGGGTGAAATGTTTAATATAGATTATGAAAACATCAATATCGAAGAAGTACCTGATTCAATTGCTGTTATTCCTTTGGTAGCAAATGTTTTGCCAATAATATGGTTAAATGATGCGTTGTTAGAAGTTCCGGAATTAGATAAAGATTTTTATAAGTGTATTAAAAAACTAAGAAGATCGTATAGAAAGATGCTCCCAATGTGTAAATTCAAAGGAAAAATCAAAGTGGAAAAATTAGTTAAAAATAAATCACCTAAAAATGATAAAAGTGCAACTTTCTTCACTGGCGGTGTCGACTCATATTCTACTTATATTAATATAAAAAATGAAAATCCTGATTTTATAACTGTTTGGGGTGCAGATATTGATTGGGAAAATGTTGATGGATTTAAAAAAGTTAGAGATTTTGTATCTAAAATTGGTGAATCTGAAAAGGTTAATAATATATTTGTTCATGCTGCAGTTAGAAGGTTTATTGATAATTCAGAATTAGAAAAAACATATTTAAAGGTATTTAATGATAACTGGTGGCATGCAGTCCAACATAGTATTGGAATCATTTCTTTAGCTGCTCCTCTAGCATATATAAAAGGATATGAAAGAGTATATTTTGCATCTACATATACACAAAGAGATCGTGATTTGAGACATATTGTATGTGCGTCTCTTCCAGAAATAGACAATAATGTTAAGTTTGCTGGTGTTAAAGTTATACATGAGGGCTTTGAAAATAGCAGAATGGATAAAGTAAAAAGAATATGTGACTATTCAAAAAAGATTAAGAAAGACGTTCCTTTACACGTATGTTACAGATCTTTAGTTGGAGACAATTGCTCAGAATGTGAAAAATGTTATAGAACAATAGTTGCTATTCTTACTGAAGGAGAAGATCCAAGCAAGTATGGTTTTAAATACAATAAGAAAGTTTTAAATGAAATGATAAAATATATGATGAAAACTGATAAGGATTATTATTTAGAAAAATTGTGGTGGATTGATATAGCAAATAATTTGAAATCAAAAAAGCATCTTAATCGATATCAAAAAGATGCAACATTTTTATATGATGTTGACTTTATCAAAAATTTTGATGTTGAAAATAGCAGAGTAAAATAAAAAAGACGTAATAAGAATTTATTATAAAATTTGTAATAAAAAGGAGATAGAAATCAAACTCACATAGAATAGCAACTGCCATTATTGAAAAATATAATAATTAAAAGATTCAAATAATTGAATCTTTTTTGTTATAATAGATTTAATGAGGTGTAATATGATATATATAACAGGGGATACACATGGTAATTTTTCAAGATTAGATGATTTTGAATATGAAAAAGGTGATATGTTAATAGTAGTAGGTGATGCTAGTATTAATTTTGATTTAGATTATGAGGATTATTTATTAAAACGTAATTTAAATAGAGATGGAATTATATACTTTTGTGTACGTGGTAATCATGAAGAAAGACCAGAGAATATTAGATCATATAGAGAAGTCGATATGTTTGGAGGAAAAGTATTTGTTGAAGATGAGTTTCCTAACTTAATATTTGCTAAAGATGGTGAAGTATATAATATAGATGGTAAAAGTGTTCTCGTTATAGGCGGAGCATACTCAGTAGATAGATATTATAGAATTAGAAATGGTTTACCATGGTTTAAAGATGAAATGTTAAGTCCTGATGAAATGAAAAGTATATATGAAAAAGTTAAAGGTAAACATTTTGATGTAGTTTTGTCTCATACATGCCCTTATAAATATGAACCTACTGAAGTTTTTCTTAAATGGTTAGATCAATCTAAGGTAGATAAAACTATGGAACATTTTTTAGATAAAGTTGAAGAAAGTATTGATTATGATAAATGGTATTGTGGTCATTTTCATACTGAAAAAGAAGTTGATAAAATAGAATTTTTATATAAGGGAATAAAATTATTAAATAAGAAAGATTATACTTTAGAAAGGAAATAATAATTGTAAAATTATTAATATAATAGTAAAATTATCTTATACTAGGTGAGTATATGGATAATAAGAGAATTCTTGTTAAAAATCTGAAAACGGGTCATTATGAATATATAAATGAATCTGATTTTAATAAAGGTAGTTGGTGGAAATATTTACTTCTATCTATTTTTTATGTGGTTGCTTTTGGGTTTTTTACTTTCTTTTTTTATTCTATGTATTTGGATAGATATAAAGTATATTTTGATGTAAATGAAGTTTATATTGAACAGGGTGAAAATTATCAAGTTAAATTGTCTCCTAAATATAGCGATTATTTTAATTATTCTAATTATGTATATGATATTGAGGATAAATCAATAGCAGAAGTTAATGATTATGGTGAAATAAAGGCTTTAGCAAATGGTGAAACTAAGTTAACAGTTGCATATAAGGATTGGCTTGAAAAAGAGGAATTAAATATAATAGTAACTAATATAAATGTGGATAGTTTAAAAATAGATGATGAAATAGAAATATATAAAGATGATAGTGAAAAAATAGATGTTGAAATAAATGGTCAAAATAATATTAATACCAAACTATTATATGAAAGTTCTGATCCTAATGTTTTAAAAGTAGATAGTTTAGGAAATATTACTGGTGTTGAAGCTGGTAGTGCTATATTAAAAGTTAGTTCTTTAAATGGAATACAAGCAGAGTCTAAAGTTACAGTTAAAACTATTGATGAAGATATATATGGACTTGATATTAGAGAACAAGATTTAATCTTATATAAGGATGAAACTAGAAAGTTAACATTAGATGTTGTACCTAAGAGAGTTAGTAGTAAAAATGTAAAATGGTCTAGTTCAAATAGTGATGTTGTTAGTGTTGATAATTATGGAAATATTAAAGGATTATCTACAGGTACTTCTATTATTAGTGCTAAAACTAAAGATGGTATTGAATCTAATACAGTAGTTAGTGTAGAATTGGTTCCTGAAATTACTTTAAATACGTATAAGGGGAATATTGAAATAGGTAAAGTTTTGCAATTAAAAGCAAATATAGATGTATCATGGAGTAGTAGTGATGATGAAATAGCTACAGTTGATCAAAATGGAAAAGTAATAGGTAAAAATGAAGGAAAAGTTATAATAACTGCATCTGCATATAATAAAAAGAATAGTTGTGTTGTTTATGTTAGTAAACAGGCTAATAATGTTAATACTTTAATATTTAGTACAGATATTAAAAGTGCAGAAACAGAAATTAATAGCATATCATTAGATAATAAGGATATAGATATTGGTGTTGGTGATACTTTTAAACTAACATATTCTGTTAGTCCTCAAAATGTTTATTATACTGATGTTACTTGGTATTCTGATAATTCTGAAATAATAAGTGTTGATAATAATGGAAATATTAAAGCATTAAAAGAAGGTACTGCTAGGGTTACAGTTAAAAGTTCAAATGGTAAAGAATCTAGTACTACTGTTAATGTTAAAAACTATGGTATTCAAGCAACAAGTATTAAATTAAATAATACATTTGTGAAAACTAAGGTTGGTGAAACAGTTGATTTAATTGCAACTGTATTACCAAATGATGCATCAATAAAAACAATTAATTGGAGTAGTAGTGATGAAGAAATCGCAACTGTTAATTCTAATGGTAGAGTAGTAACTATTGATGCTGGAACAGTTATTATTGAAGCAAAAACAAATAATAATTTAGTGGCAAAATGTGAATTAGTTGTAGAACCCTCAGAAGCAAAGAAAATAGAAATTAAGAATGCTAAAAATATTAATGTTGATGATTCAATAAAATTACAGGCTATTATAACACCAAGCAATGTTACTGATAATACTATTATATGGAGTAGTAGTGATAGTAGTATTGCTACTGTTGATGAAGATGGTAAAGTAAAAGGTATTAATGCTGGACTTGTTAAAATAACTGCTAAAACTTCAAATAATAAAGAGTCTAATGTATTAATAGAAGTAAAGGATATTAATCCTGTTAGTTTGAGTATTTCAAAAACAAATAATGAAATTGAAGTTGGAGATACAAAACAATTAAGTTTATCTTTTGTACCATCAAATTCTACTTATAAAAGTGTTACATGGAGTAGTAGTGATAATAATATTATTAGTGTAGATAAAAATGGAAAAGTTACTGCTAAAAATGTGGGAACTGCTAAAGTAATTGTTTATTTTAATAGAGATAAAAATATTAAGGATGAATTAATAATAAAAGTTAATCCAAAAGGTAATGTACCTACAAATATTATTTTAAATAATAATAATTCTACTATATATGTTGATTCAACAATAAATTTAAAAGCTACAATTATTCCAAATAATGCATCAAATAAAACTATTACATGGAGTAGTAGTGATAGTAAAATTGCTACAGTAGATAAAAATGGAAAAGTTACTGCTAAGAAAAGTGGAAAAGTTACAATAACTGCTAAAACTAGTAATAATTTAAAAGCTACAAGTACAATAAAGGTTATTAAACCATTGATTTCAGTTAAGAAAATAACAATTAATAATAATATTACTTCAGTGTTTGTAAATGAAAGTGTAACATTATCTGCATCTATTTCTCCAATTACTGCATCTAATAAAAATATAATATGGAGTAGTAGTGATAGTAGTATTGCAACAGTAGATAGTAATGGAAAAGTAATAGGAAAGAAAGCTGGAAGTGTTAAAATAACAGCAACATCTAAAAGCAATCCTAGGGTATCTGGAAGTAAAAGTATAGTTGTTTCTATTAAAAAAATAAATGTTAGAAGTATAGCACTTTCAGAAGAAAAAATTAATTTATATGTAGAAGGTATACATAAATTAAATCCTGTTTTGACTCCTAAAGATACAACTGAGAAGAATATTACATGGTCTTCTAGTAATTCAAATATTGCTACCGTTGATCAAAGTGGAAATGTAGTAGCTAAAGGAGTTGGAAATGTAATAATTACTGCTAAAGCAGAAAATGGAAGTACATCATCTGCAAGTATTATTGTTAAAAATAATACTATTAAAAACCCATTAAGAATAAAAGATGGAAATTATTTATATGGTGGAGATCCATTTGTGACATATGATAGTGCAAGAGGATATTATTATTACTTATCAACAAGTAGTAGAGATGTAGTAATTTATGCAAGTGAGAACCTTCAAGATATAGGTAATCCATCAAAATCAGTTGTTGCTTATAAGAATGAAGCTGATAGTTATATATGGGCTCCTGAATTACATCATTTTGGTGATAATTGGTATATTTATTATACATGGACAAGTAATGAAAAAAATGTATTCGCAAGAAGAATGTATGTTTTAAAATCTAAGACAGATGATCCTTTAGGTGAATATGAATATATGGGTAAATTATATGATAAGAAAAATGACTATTATGCTATAGATGGAACAGTATTTGAATGGGGAGGAAAATATTATTTTGTATACTCTGGTCATAAGAATAATAAAATAAAGTGGAAACAAAATTTATATATAATGGCTATGTCTAATCCATATACTGTTGAAGGTGAAAGACATTTATTATCAGAACCTAATCAATTATCATGGGATAATTCCAATGTTAATGAAGGACCTGAAGCTTTAATTAAAAATAATGTTTTATATATTATTTATTCTGCTAATGGTTATAGAAATACAAATTATTCTTTAGCTATGCTTACATATAATGGTGGAAATATTTTAAGTAAATCTGGTTGGACAAGAAATTCTAAACAAGTATTTAAAAAAGGCAATGGAGTTTATGCAACTGGTCATGCAAGTTTTACAAAATCAAAAGATGGAACAGAAGATTGGCTTGTATATCATGCTTATGAAACAACAAAAATGGATATGAGAACAATTAGAATTAAGAAATTTACATGGGATGGTAATAAACCAGTATTTGGTTCTCCTGATAAAATTGATACAACAATTAAAATTCCTAGTGGTTCTACAATAACAGATTATACAATTGATTATTAATAAAGAGATACTCAAATAAGTATCTCTTTTTAGTTTATGGTATAATATTTATAGAGGTATTTTTATGTATAAGAAAAGTATTAAAGAAAATTCTAAATATTTAATTCCTTTTGTAATAGGTATTAAATATTATGGTAGTGATGAAATAGATCATGGTATTGGAACTATGATGGTTTTAAATGATCATGGTGATATATTAACTTGTAAACATATTGCTGAGAGATTTATTGTTAATGATCAGTTGAATAATAGATATAAAGAAATAATTAGTAAACTTAAGAATGCTAATAATAGGGAAAGAAAGAAAATTGAAAAAGAATATGATTTAAAAGATGATACTATTGTATTATCAAATATTAATTTACCTTTTAATAAAGAAGGTGAATATAAAATAGATATTCTTCTTCATAATAAATTAGATTTAGCTATATTAAGATTTAGGGGTATTAGAACTCCTTTAGAAAATTATCCTGTATTTAGTAAAAAGATTCCTGAACAAGGTCAAAGTGTTTGTAAACTTGGTTTTGCTTTTCCTGAATATAATATGTTTGAATATTCTAATAAATTAAATACTATTGTTGTTAAAGATAAAATAGTTGATAACTTTCCATTATTTCCAATGGATGGTATAGTAACTAGACATATAATGGATCCTGATGGAAAATTATCTATGTTTGAAACTAGTAGTCCTGGTTTAAGAGGTCAAAGTGGTGGACCAATATTTAGTCCTGAGGGATTAGTATATGGTATTCAATCTATGACAGGGCACTTGGATTTAAACTTTGATGTTAATCAAGTTGTTAAAAGAGGTTATAAAGAAAAAATGGTTAATTTTACACCATTTATAAATCTTGGAATTGGAGTATCATCTCCTGAAATAATATCTTTCTTAGAAGATAATAAAATTGAATTTAATAGTAAATAACAATTATTAACATAATTGTTATTTTTATTTAAAGTGTTTTTTTAACTCATGTCATATTATATAGTATGGATGAATATTATAATAAAATTAAAAATGAATTAATTAACAATGAAATAGTTCATAAGATTAAAGATTATTCTAAAAATAAAAGTGATCTTAGTACCTATTATAATGTTGGAAAAATACTTAGTGAAGCTGGTAAACATTATGGAGAGGGTATAATTAAGAAATATTCAAATAAGTTAACTAATGAATTAAAAGAAAACTATAATGTAACAAAGTTAAAGAAAATACGTAAATTTTATTTTATAATTGAAAAAGGTGCGACACTGTCGCACCAATTACCAATATCATTATATTTTGAATTATTATCATTACATAGTATTAATGAAATAAATTATTATATTAATTGTTGTATTAAACAAAATATATCTGTTAGAGATTTAAGAAACAGAATAAAAAATAAAGAGTATGAAAGATTAGATGATAAGAGTAAATTAAAAATTATTAATAATGAAAAATTATATATAGATGATAGTATTAAGAATCCAATAGTTATATATAATAAGAATTATTATGTTGAAATATCTGAGAAAGTGTTGCAAAAAATAATACTTGAAGATATTGAATCTTTTATGAAAGAACTTGGTGAATCGTATAGCTTTATAGGCAGTGAATACAAAATAAAAATAGGAAACAATTATAATTATATAGATTTACTATTATTTAATATCAAATATAATTGTTATGTAGTTGTTGAATTAAAAATAACTGAATTAAAAAAAGAACATATAGGTCAAATAGAGACGTATATGAATTATATAGATAAGAATGTTAAAAATATAAATCAAAACAATACTATTGGAATAATAATATGCAAAAAAGATAATAAATATATAATTGAGTATTGTAGTGATAAAAGGATAATAAGCAGAGAATATTTATTAATACAATAAAAAAAGCACTAAGTGCTTTTTTATTTTTCTTCTAGAATATCTCTATGGAATAGAGCAGCAAGTGCTCCACCAACTAGTGGTGCTAGAATGAATACCCAAACTTGTCTTGTAGCTTCTCCACCTTGAATAATTGCTGGTGCTAAACTTCTTGCTGGGTTTACTGATGTTCCTGTAATACCAATTCCGATTAAATGAACTAATACTAAAGTAAGACCAATAACGATTCCTGCAACACTACCATTTTCTTTTTTACTTGTAACACCAAGTATTGCTAGTACAAAGAAGAATGTTAATATTACTTCAGTTAAGAAAGCAACAACAGCAGTTACTTCATTACCATTTGCTAGTGTAGAACCAAATCCATTAGCCCCTAGTGCACTAAAGTCACCTAAGATATATCCAAGAACTAATGAACCAGCGAATGCTCCAAGACATTGAGATACGATGTATCCCCAAAAGTCTTTAGCAGATATTCTTTTTGTTATTAACATAGCTAGTGATACTGCTGGATTAATATGGCAACCTGAAACATTACCAATTGAATAAGCCATTGCTACTATTACTAAACCAAAAGCTAATGCAGTAGCAACAACGCCAGCTGGAGTAGAACATCCAACTACAACAGCAACTCCACAAGCAAGAAATGTTAATGCAAAAGTACCTACAAATTCTGAAACGTATTTCTTCATATATCCTCCTTAATTCAATTATAAAAAATATAAATAAATTTGTCAAAAATTTGATATAATATTTTCAGGTGATGACGAGTGAAAAAATATGATTATTTAGTAGTAGGATCTGGTTTATTTGGATCTACTTTTGCTAACCTTGCTAAAAAGGATGGTAAGAAAGTTTTAGTTATTGAAAAAAGAGACCATATTGGAGGAAATATTTATACTGAAAATATTGAAGGAATTAATGTTCATAAATATGGTGCTCATATATTTCATACTGATTATAAAGATGTTTGGGATTATGTAAACTCATTTATTGAATTTAATAGATATACTAATAGTCCTGTTGCTAGATATCATGATGAAGTATATAATTTACCTTTTAATATGAATACATTTTCTAAGATATGGAAAGATGTAATAACACCAGAAGATGCTTTAAGACATATTAATAAAGAAAAGAAAGAAATAAAAGGTGAACCTAAAAATCTTGAAGAACAAGCTATTTCTTTAGTAGGTAGAACTATATATGAAAAGTTAATTAAATGTTATACTGAAAAACAATGGAATAGGGATTGTAAAGATTTACCATCTTTTATAATTAAAAGATTACCTGTTAGACTTACATATGATAATAATTATTTTAATGATAAATATCAAGGAATACCTATTGGTGGATATACTTTATTAATTGAAAGAATGTTAGATGGTATTGAAGTTAAACTTAATACTGATTATTTAAGTGATAAAAAACATTTTGATTCTCTTGCTGATAAAGTTATTTATACTGGTCCAATTGATGAGTATTTTGATTATAAACTTGGTAAGTTAGAGTGGAGAAGTCTAAGATTTGAAGATAAAATATATGATACAGATAATTATCAAGGAAATGCAGTTATAAATTATACAAGTCATGACGTTGAATATACAAGAAGTATTGAACATAAACATTTTGAGTTTGTAACTGATAATGAACGTACTATTGTTACATATGAATATCCTTGTGATTATAAAGATGGTATGGAAAAATATTATACTGTTAATGATGAAAAGAATAACGCTCTTGCTGATAAGTATAAAGAACTAGTTTCTAAAGAGAAAAAAGTTATATTTGGTGGTAGACTTGCCGAATATAAATATTATGATATGGATGATGTTATTAAACGTGCTATGGAAGAATATGAAATATTGAATAAGTAATATTTAAATGTTATAATGTACTGGCAGGTGAGTAATGAAAAAAAAGGTCCATAAAAACTCTGTTAAAATTAATTATGTTTATAACATGGGTTATCAATTATTAATTTTAATAATGCCACTAATTACAACACCTTACGTATCACGTATATTAGGTGCTGATGGTATTGGAATATCTGGGTATACTATTTCTATAGTTACCTATTTTGTTTTGTTTGGATCTTTAGGAATATCTATTTATGGTCAAAGAGAAATAGCATATTATCAAAATGATAAAAAAGAAAGAAGTAAAATATTCTTTGAATTAATTTCTCTTAAATTGATATCTATGACTATATCAATGATATTATTTTATTTATTTTTTGCTAGAAGTGGAAATTATTCTGCTTATTATAAAATCTTATTACTTGAGATGGTAGCTAATGTATTTGATATAGTTTGGTTTTATCAAGGAATGGAAAGATTTAAAAAGACTACTCTTAGAAATGGTTTTATTAAAGCATTAAGTGTAGTTGCTATTTTTATGTTTGTTAAAAAAGAAAGTGATATAACTAATTATTTATATATATATTCATTAACTACTTTATTTAGTAATTTATCTTTATGGATTAAAGTTAATAAATATATTGAATTACCTGAAAAGTTAAATGTTTTTAGACATTTAAAAAACACTATTTATCTTTTTATACCACAAGTTGCTATTCAAGTATATACTGTTTTAGATAAAACAATGATTGGTAGTATTTTAGGAGATATGAGTGAAGTTGGTTATTATGAACAAGTACAAAAGATAATAAAAGTATCTTTAGTAATTGTTACTTCTATGGGTACTGCTATGCTTCCTAGAATAGCTAATTGTTATGCAACAAAAGAAAAAGAAAAGATTAAAGAATATATTAATAAAGCATTTAGTTTTTCATTGTTATTTTCAATTCCTATGGCATTTGGAATGATTGCTATTGCATCTAAATTTGTTCCATCTTTCTTTGGACCAGATTTTTATCCTGGAATTCCTTTAATGCAAATAATGAGTGTTATAACAATATTTATTAGTTTAAGTAATGTAATTGGTATTCAATATTTATTACCAACTAAAAAAGAAAAATATTATACAATATCTGTTATAGTAGGAGCAGTTATTAATTTAATACTTAATTATTTCTTAATTAAATGTTATAAGTCTTTAGGAGCAGCTATTGCTACTGTAATAGCAGAGTTCATAGTAACAACTATACAATTCTATTTTGTTAGAAAAGAATTTAAATTTACTGAAGTTATTAAATTATCTAAGAATTATTTAATAGCTGGTTTAGTTATGTTTATAATAGTTAGTTTAATTAATCAAACAGAAATATTTATAAGAAGTATTACTATTATTATTGAATCTTGTATAGGAGTTTTAATATATGTATTAATGTTATATTTACTTAAAGATAATTTCTTTATTGATACATATAAAAGTTTAAAAAAGTTAATATTTAAGAAATGAAAAAGTATATCTTATTATTTTTAGTTATTTTATGGATGGGTATTATATTTTATTTTAGTAATATGGTTTCATATAAATCAGATGAAAAGAGTGATCAAGTAATTGATTCTACTGTTATTAAAATAGCAAAGTTTTTTAAAAGTGATATTACTTTAGAAGAACAAGATATAATTTATAGATATAGTATTTATCCTGTAAGAAAATATGCTCATGTATTTGAGTATTTTGTTTTGTTTGTTTTATTATTTTTATATTTAGATTGTTATAAAATAAGTTTTAAAAATAAACTTATATATGCTTTGATTATTAGTATACTCTATGCATGTAGTGATGAAGTGCATCAATTATTTGTAGAGGGTAGAGATGGAAGAGTCATTGATGTAATAATTGATTCATGTGGATCTTTTATTGGATTAGTATTATGTTATTTTATTAAAAGAAAAAAGTGCAAAAACACTTGTTTGTGTTCATAAACAATGATATAATTAATTTGTATTAACTAACTTGACTAAGTGTTAGTATGACAATTAGGTCGACTAGGGTTTTCTTTTTAGGTCAAGATAAAAAGATTGCACGCATGCGGAGATATTTCTCGAAAGAGAGATATCTCCTTTTTTTGTTATAAGGAGGTGATTATAAAAGCTGGATTATTTTTTAATTATTAATATTTGAAAGGAGGAATAATATGAATGAATTAGATATTAATAATAATGTATTTGAACAAATAAAACATATTAATAAAGCAAAGTTAGCATGTGAACATAGTCCATATGTTATAGAAGACCATTTTGTCGGCAGCGACAAAATGGTTAAAACTGGAGATTCTATAAGGAAAATTAATGATTACAAATTATCTAGATATGCATGCAATAATAGTTCAATAAAAGAAACTGAACACTTTCCTGAGGTCAGGAAACCGATAATAGGTGGAACAATGCCAGAAGATTTGCCAACACCAAAGAAAAGTATTAAACAAATTGAAAAAGAAAAATATATGATAAAGGAGAGTGAATTAAATGAAAAATGAAATTGTTATTTTTGAAAATCAAAATGTAAAATTAGAAGTAAATATGAATGATGAGACTGTGTGGTTGACACAGGATCAAATGGCCAAATTATTTGAAAGGGATGTCGCTGTTATTTCAAGACATATTAATAATATTTTTAAGGATGAAGAACTTGAAGAAAAAAGCAATTTGCAAAAAATGCAAATTGCTAATTCAGATAAGCCAGTAAAAATATATAGTCTAGATGTTATAATTGGAGTTGGTTATAGGGTCAAATCTAAAAATGGTATTATCTTTAGAAAATGGGCAACTAGTGTTCTTAAAGAATATATGTTAAAAGGTGTTGCTATTAATCAAAAAAGATTAGAGTTCTTGGAAAAAAGTGTTAAATTAATTGAGATTGCTAATAGAGGAAACGATAGGATATCTGATAGTGAAGCTAAGGATATTTTGTATGTGATAGGTGAATATACAAAATCTCTTGATTTATTAGATAATTATGATCATAGAAACTTATCTAAAATTAAAGGTAATATAGATGATAGAATTATTAATTATAATGATTGTATTGATGTAATTAAAAAACTTAAATTTGGTAATAATAGTAATATATTTGGTCTTGAAAGAAATCATGGATTAGAATCAATATTAAATGATATTTATTTAACATTTGATGGTAAAGATGTATATGAAAGTATTGAATTAAAAGCATGTAATTTTTTATATACATTGATTAAAAATCATCCATTCATTGATGGCAATAAAAGAATAGCTGCTACATTATTTATATACTTTTTAAATTATTATAGTATTTTGTATAAAGATGGTAAAAAGGTTATTGATAATAATACTTTAACTGCTATGACATTATTAATAGCTGAATCTAATCCAAAAGAAAAAGAAATAATAATTGATTTAGTGATGAATTTTTTATGTTAATTTAAAATGTAAATATTGTAAAAAATATTTACTTTTTTTTAATGTTCATTATATAATTGTTATATATGATACAAGGAGGGTATTAAATATGAATAAAGAAGGAAGATTTCAAAATGTATTAATAATTTTACTAGCAGTTGCAGTTGTTGGTATGTCAATAGGTTTTGCCGCATTTTCAAGCCAATTAACTATTACTGGTAATGCAACATTTGAAAAAGCTAAATGGGAGGTAATTTGGGATAATACAACATTAGTTGAAACTGAAACTAATGCTACTAACCAAGGTACAGTTGTTGTTGATAACAATAATATGAATGTAACTTATAATGTAACATTAAAACCTCATACAAGTTATAGTTTTACTGTTAATGCTAAAAACAATGGTACATTTGATGCTAAGTTAACTGGTATTACATTTACTGGAAAGACTCCAGCACAAATTGCTTCAGAATATAGTGGTAAAATTGGTTACAAGTTTACTTATGGTGGAGTAACTTATACTGATACAACTAATACTGCAGAATCTAATATTAAATTAGCTAAGAATGGTGGAACAGCTCCAGTTGTTGTTACATTAGAATATCCATTACCAGAATCAGCTAGTAATTTACTTGCTAATGATGTTAATGTAAATCTTGGTGTACAATTAAATTATGAACCTGTAATTGAAAATAACTAGGAAAAAACGATATTATGAAAAACACAAATAAGATATATATATTAGTATCTTTACTAGGAGTGTTTTATCTAATCTATTTTATGGTTTTGGATAAAAAACTTACTAGTGCTACTAGTAATATAATACTTACAGTTTTTTGGATATTATTGTGTTTTTTATCATTAATTATGCTTAAATATCCAAAAGATAATTCTTTGTATAAGAGAAATGCTAACAAAATGGTTATTATATCTATAATGGCTACCTTGTTGGTTTCTTATCTTTTGGGTTTTTTTGTTGGATTTGGAAGAAATGGATATATAACTAGTTTTAGTTTTTTGTTTAAATCTATGACACCTGTCTTATTGATTAAGATATGTAGAGAAGTAATAAGATATGTTACAGCTAAAAATAGTACATTTAAAAAATTACCAATTGTTATAATTACTATTTTATTTATAATAATAGAAATAATAAGTGCATATATACCGTTGATAGATGCAGAACATGCCTTTTATTTTATATGCATAACAGTACTTCCATGTATAGCAGAAAATATATTATGCAGTTATCTTGCATATAACTTTGGTTTGGATACAACATTATTATATGTGGTTCCATATACTATATATCCGTTTGTCTTACCATACATACCAGCACTTGGTAATTATATTAATTCAGTATTGTTTATATTATTACCATTTATGTTATATATGTTAACTATAAAGATAGTTAGATATCAAAATAAAGAAAAAGTTAGTTTAAAACAAAGTACAAAAAATTTATTTACAATTCCAATAATAGTATTTTTAGCAACATTGGCTATATTAGTATCTGGATTTCTTAGATATAAATTAATAGCTATAGCAACTGATTCCATGAATCCTGTATTTTATAGAGGAGATGGAATTATTTATGAAAATATTAAATATGTTGATAGAGTTGAAGTTGGAGATATATTAGTTTTTATGAATTCAGGTAAGATCATAACTCATAGAGTACTTGGTATAATTGAATCACCTGATGGTAAAATATATAAAACTAAAGGTGATAACAACCCAACATATGATAGTTTCGATGTAGAAGAAAAAGATGGAATTGGAGTAGTAAAATATGTAGTCAAATATGTTGGTTTTCCAACAGTTTGGTTTAATGAAAATATAAAAAGAATAAGAATTAAGGGTTAGGAGAGTGAATAAAATGCATGATACTGCTAAATATGCAATTAAGTATTTATTGTTTACTATGCTTTCATGCATTTTTATTGTTGCTGGAGCATATTTTTATAAATTAACTAAAGCTCAAACTGTAATACATAAAGTAGAATATGCTGAGAAGAGTTCTATTGACTATAGAGTATTCTTAAAAGAAAATAAGTTTTTTGAAGATAAGTATTTAACTAAACAAAATATAATTGATAATAATAGAGCTGTAGTTGCAGAATTAATTGATAAAATAAATATTAATTATAATTATGTATTAAGTTTTAGTGATAAAGTTAATGGAAAATATTCATATTATGTTAAAGCAGTAATTGAATCAAATGAAAGTGCTGGTTCTAAAAATTACTGGTCTAAAGAATATATATTAACTGAAAAGAAAACAAAAGATATTCAAAACGCTGATAGTGTAGTTGTACTAGAAAGTGTTGATGTAAGATACGATGAATATAATAAAATATTAAGTGCATGGAGAGATCTTGCTAATGTCTCTATGGATGGAAAATTAAAAGTAATTTTAGTATTTGAAAGTACTATTGGTAATCCAATATTACAAGAAAAATATCAAATAAATAATTCTGATATTAAATTAGAATTACCTTTAAGCAAAGCAGCAACAGAAATTACTATTAATGAAAATTCTGATTCCAATACAAAAGCTATTGAAGAAAAAGAAAAAAGTGATGATTCTAAATATATGAAATATAGAATTGGGGTAGTATTTTCTTTCTTAATAGCAGTAATGTTTATAATATTAATAGTAATAACAAGAAATAATCAAAAGAATGATAATAAATATTATATAGAATTAAAGAGAATTTTAAGTACATATGATGGTATTATAGTAAATGTATCATCTCTTCCAGACTTAGATAAATTTAATGTTATAAAAGTTAGATCTTTTGATGAATTATTAGATGCTCATAGTGAAGTTAGACTTCCTATTAACTATTATCGTCAAAAGAATAAATCTACATTTATATTAGTTAATGATACTATGTTATGGATGTATGTATTAAGAAATATAGATTAAAATGAAGAAAGCAAAAAATAAAGATAAAATTTTTAATAAAATTAAAGTCTTAATAGTTATTGTAACGATAACTATTTTTTGCATTGAAACAGTTGGATATGCAGCTATATCATCATTAATTAAATTAAATGGTAATGTAACATGGAAAATAGATGGAAAATTATTAATAACTAATGTTACTCAAACAACTCTTACAAGAGTAACTGAAAATTCAACTCCTGCGATTAATGAAAGACAAGTTACTTTTAATTTAACATTGTCTCCACAAAATAATCAAACAGCAAGAGCAGTTTATTCAGTAACATTAACAAATAATAGTTCATTTACTCATGTATTTACTAATGCTGATATTCAAACAAATTTTACTAATACTAATAGAGTTACTACTAATGTACAAGTATCTGGTTTAACTGAAGGACAGAGAATAGAGTCTGGAAGTACTGTAACATTTACTGTAACAATTACTGGTACTAGAAGAAATGGTGGTGGAGGTGGAAATAATACTTCTACTGGAACAGCAGTAATAACTATTAATACAGATGCTTTATCAAATGGTAGTTTAAGAGTTAATTTAGAGAATAATACGGGTAACTTAGTGACTCATCCAATTGAAAGATTTACTATAAATGTTATGAATACTAGACCATATGGTCAAACAATTCATATAGATTGTGGTAGTGAAAAAGTAGAAGTTGTTGATTCAAATGGTGGCCCATTAAGTGATTTTAGTATTAATGCAAGTGAAACAAATCAGTTTAATTTCTATCTTAAAGCAAAAGATAGTGCTACATTTGGAAAGTCTCCATATTCAGTTAATATTGGTATTACATCAAGTGATGGAACTATCCTTAATTTAGGAAATATTAGTTTACAAGTACCTGTTAGTGGAGAAGAACCAGAAGATGAAGATGCTCCAGTTATTTCAAATGTTACAGCTAGTAAAAATTCTACTGATGGAAGTATAACTGTTAGTTATTCTGGATCAGATGCTTCAGCTATATCAACATATTATATAGTTGCTTGTAAAGAAAATAATGGTAATTATGAATGTGGTGATGCTAAAACATCTTCAACATCTTCTTATACATTTACAGGTCTTGAATATGGAACATATATGTTTAAAGTATATGCTGAAGATGAATGGGGAAATAGAGCAACGCCAGCTGAAGTAAATGCAGCAACTACTAGTAGTGGACATGCATGTGCTTCTACTTCTGCATTTTATAGATGGAAAGTTACAATTACATTTGATTTAGAAAATATGTATTATGATGGCTCAAATACTAAAGGAAAAGTTGATGTAGATTATATGAATGCATATAGTTTTACTCTTACAACATTTGGACAAAACTATGAATTACCTAATGCTATTACAGTTTCCAATTCATCAGGTAATTTAACAGCTGGTACAGGATATACATATACTCAAAGTAGTGGTGCTGTAACTATAAATGCATCTTATATGACAGATAATTTAACTGTTTCTGGTACAGCAACATATAATAATACTTGTTTAGTTGAAGGAACTAAAATTAAACTTGCTAATGGTAAATATAAAAATATTGAAGATATCAAATATACAGATTTATTAAGTGTATGGTCATATGAAACAGGTAGTCTTACATATGAGTATCCTATATGGATAGAAGAAGTTCATGAAACTAATTCATATCAAAAGACTACATTCTCTGATGGAACAGTTTTAAAAACTGCAGGCTTACATCAAGTATATAGTTTAGATGATAATAAATTTGTAAATATTATTGATGATAATGGAACAATTAAGATTGGAACAAGAGTTGCTAAAGAAGTAAATGGTAAAATTATTCCAGTTAAAGTTGTTAAAGTTGAAACAATTTATGAAAAAGTTAAACATTATTTTGTAGCTTCTTCAATATATTACAATATAATATCTGAAGGTTTAATAACTGCTGCTGATCAAGTAGTACCAGGAATAACATTATCAAATATGTATAGCTTTGGTAATAATATTAAATGGACAAATGAAAGAGAAAACATTTTAAAATCTAAAGATGCATTGTTTGAATATAAAGATTTTAGTATGATACCATATTATTTATTTAATGGAGTTCGTGCTAGTGAAGTAAGATTATTTACTAATAGAGGTTATGTTAATAAAGCTCAATTAATGGAATATTTAGGAAGTATTTTACTTAATAGTGAAAAAGTAGTTCCACCTATAATTGATTCAAATGGCAATAGATTATGGATGGTTACTACTAGTGATGATGTAGTTACTAATTATAAAAAATATCTATATAAAGAAGAAGATATCTATGTATTAAAAGAACCTAAAAATAAAAAGAATTTTAATGGATGGTTTAATACTGTAGATGGTAAAATGTATCAAGTAGGAGATAAATATAAAGTAATCCATGGAACACATTTTATAGCTAAATAAAAGCACCAATGGTGCTTTTTTAGTGTAAAATAATAGTTAAATTGACACAATATTAATAAAATAACATGTTAATGATGGTAAAATAAAATGTATGAATAGTATAATGTCTAAAATTAATAAACAATCTAAAGAAATTATCGAAGATAATAATTTTTTGTTTGCAGCTTTTGAGAATAGATTATTAACTAGAATGGTTCATATATTTGAAAAAAGAAATATTCCAATTAACAAAGAAATGTTAAAAAAGAAAATGGAAGAGAATCTAATTAATAATTTAATGGATCAAAATGTTTTTATTATAGAAAAATATATTAAATTAATAGGCGATTATGAAAAAATAATATGGAATTATGTTGAAACTAAAGTAGATACTGATATAATAAAGAAATCAACTATGAGTTTTGTTAAAAAACTTTCTGAGAAAAATAAAACTTTAGTAACTGTAGATTGTGTTAATAATTTTAAAGAATATATTAATTCTATTATTTATGTATATGATAATTTTGAATTAAATACAGAAGTATTTACTAGAATAGAATCTGATACTTATGAAATAGTAAGTGAGTTTAATAGAAATAATTATAATTTTGTTATAAAATCTATAAATGAAGTTATTAAAAATATTATTAATAAAATGTGAGGTATATTATGAGTAGTGTATATGAAATGGCTTTAAAGTTTAAAAAAGATTATCCAGGAACAATAGCTTTTAGAATTAAAAAGCACTCTGAAGTAATAGAAAAACATTTAAATCCAGGCGAAAAAGTATTATATGTTTTTTGTGGTCAAAAAAATACACAATCTTATATGATTATTAATTCTTGTGTAGTAGCACTTACTAATAAAAGAATTATTATTGGACAAAAAAGAGTAATGTGGGGTTATTTTTTTACAACAATAACACCAGATTTATTCAATGATTTAAAAGTTAGAAAAAATTTAATATGGAGTGATGTTGAAATAGATACTATTAGGGAAAATGTATATTTATCAAATATTCATCCTGATGGAGCTATTGAAATTGAAACTAATATTACTGAATTCATGATGAAAGAAAAGAAAAAGTATAAAGAACCTGAAATTAATACAGGAGGAAGATATGCAAAGAAGTTTAAAAATAGTAAGTAGTTTATTATTAATTACTCTTCTTTTTTTTGTTAGAGTGAATGCAGAAGAAATAAATTTAGATCTTAAAAGTGAAAGATATATTTTATATAACATGAAAGATAATAGTGTATTATATTCTAAGGGTGAAAATGAAGAAGTAAGTGTAGCTAGTTTAGCTAAAATAATGAGTGTTATAGTTAGTATAGAAAATAATAAAGATTTTGATAGTAAAATTAAAATAACTAAAGATATGATTAGTGGTATAGCATCAGATGTATCTAAAATAGGTCTTAAAAAAGGTACTAGTGTTACATATGATGATTTATTATATGGAAGTATATTAGCAAGTGGTGCTGATGCTGTACAAGCTCTAAGTATTTATTCTTGTGGTAGTGCCCAAAAAACAGTAGAACTTATGAATAAAAAAGTGACAGAGTTAGGTCTTAAACATACACATTTTACAAATGTAATTGGTTTATATAATGAAGATAATTATAGTAGTGCATATGATATGGCACAAATACTAAAATATGCTTTAAAAAATGATAAATTTAAAGAAGTATTTACTACTCAAAAATATACAATGTCATATAATAAAAAGAAAGTATTAAATAGTACTATTATTGGTTTTAATAAAAAAGCTAAAGAAGATATTTCTTTTATTACTGGTAGTAAAACTGGTCATGTAAAAGCAGCAGGTTATTGTTTAGCATCAACTGCTACTATAAATGATATAGATTATTTATTAATTACTTTAAATGCATTTAAAGATTCTACTGCTCATATAAAAGATAGTATTAAAATATATAAATATTTTGGTAATAATTATGGATATAAAACAATATTTTCAGAAGGAGATGTATTATTAAAAATACCTATTGTTAATGCTGAACAAGATGAATATATAGTAAAAGCTCCTTATACTAAAGAATTATATTTAAAAAATGATTTTGATAAAGATAAAGTAGAATTTATATATGATGGTAAAAAAGAGTTAACTTCACTTAACTTTAAAAATCATAAAATTGGTACTATGAAAGTAATGTATAATGATGAAGAATTAGATTCTTTTGATGTAATACTTACTGAAAATATTAAATTTAGTTTAGATAAATATCTTGCTAATTATAAGTATTATATTCTATGTGGAATGTTTGCTGTATGTATGTTTTTTGTAGGATTAATGGTTAGAAATAAAATAAAAGCACAGTTATAGAAAACAGTGCTTTTTTTATGTTCATTTAATTGACTTGAAACAGTGAAAAGTTTATAATTAAAATGTATAGTAGGTGATGGTAGTGAAGAGAACTTTAATATATTTAACAATAACAGTAGCTTTATTAGCTTTAATAACTACTGTGTTAATGTTTTCATCAAGTGGAACAGCTCCAATTAATTTGTATTGGGGAATAGATTGTGAAGGAGAAAATAATTGTACACTTTATGTTAGTGGAATTAGTCTATTACCTGAAGATGAAAATGGAAATATTTTAGAAGAAGAAAATACATTTATAGCAAATGGAATGTTCACACCAGCACAAGCTAATGGATTTGATGATGTATCAGATAATCCATGGTATCCTTATAGAAAACAAATAACAAACGTAGAACTAGGCGCAGAAGATGATGTAATAGTACCTCAAAATATGTATGGTTGGTTCTATGGAATGGATAAATTAACAAATATAGATTTTAGTTATGTAGATTCATCTTCAATTACAAGCGCTTCTTATTTATTCTATGGATGTTCAAGTTTAAGAAATTTAGATTTAAGCCCATTAAGAATAATTGGTAAAGTAGCAGGTGTAAGTGAAGAAGTATATAGTTATACATATTTAGATAGTGTTAAATTATCTGCTAATAATTATTTATTCTTTGAATATGGATTATGGAAGAATGAGAATACTGATGCAGTTACATATTATACTGAAACACCAACAGGTGAAGCTGTAACATATACAAATGTTACTCCAAAGTTCTATTACAATATTGATAATGGTGTACTTACAATTACAAGTACTGAAACACCTGGATATGATTGGAACTATGAAGGTGCTAAAAACAAATGGTTTGATATGTATACTGAAGAGTTAACAGATAATATTACAAGTGTTGAAATAAAAGACTTTAATCCTAAAATAATGTATAGATTATTTGCGGATTTAACTAATGTAACAAGTATTACATTTGAAAATGTTGATACATCAAATACTATAGATATGACTGAATTATTTTCAAATTGTAAAAAGATTACAACATTGGATTTAAGTGAAATTAGTACTGAAGGTATTACAGTAGGTGAAGTAAATGATAATGTTGCTTCAGATTTATTCTTAAATTGTACTGCATTAAAACAAGTAACTATTAATAATAAATTTGGTTATTCATTAAGTGAAGGCGTATGGACTAATACAATAGGTACTATATTTAAAAATGGTATTATTAAAGCAAATGTTAACGAAACATACACAAGACAAGCAATTTATTGGAGTGTTAGTGGTGATACATTAACAATATCAAATAATTTTGTATCAGGTTCTCATTTTGGAGCATTTGATTATACGGATGAAGCCGCCTTAGATAATATACCTTGGGCCGAATATAAAAACACAGTTAAGCATGTTAATATAGGAGCAGAAAATAGTAAAGTTGCTCCAATATCAATGAATAATTGGTTTTTGAATTTTTCTAAAGTTGAAACAATTGATTTACAATATATAGATGCTAGTTCATTAAGAACAATGGTATCTACATTTGAAGGAATGACTAGTTTAAAATCAATAGATTTAAGTGTATTAAATTTAGAATCTTTGGGATCAGTAGATTATATATTCTCTGGTTGTACATCTCTTACATCTGTAAATTTAGAAAACTTTAATTCACCAATTATTGATAGTATAGCAGGCATGTTTATTGGATGTACTTCACTTGAAAAAGTAGATTTATCTTCATTAACAACTGATAGTTTAGTGTATGTATATGATTTATTTAATGGTTGTACAAACTTAAGAGAAATTAATATAGGAAATTTAGATTTAACAGGTGTAGATACAAATTTCCCTGAAGATTATGAAAATCTATTCTTTGGATGCAATAAGATTTCTAAAATTACAATTGGTCCGAAGAATGCAGCTATTGTTAAAGAACAACTAGGTAATCCAAGTAGTGAATATATAGAAGGTGCTGATGGTAAATGGTATGATGTTAATTTCACAGCATACGATGTAACAGAATTAAGTGAAACAAATATTACTACATATTTTGCTACTAGTCCTAAAACAATTAATATTTATAATTCAGAAACAAATCAATTGATACTTACAGATACTCAACCATATGGAACAAAAATTAGATTAAATGTTAATGCTTCTAAAGCAAATAGTACATCTAATATAGCAGTATCTTATGAATCAGAAGGAAATGTTACATTCCCAGATTCAACAGCAACTAAAACGACTACATATAAATTGGTTGGTTATACAGATAATACAAATACATATGAATATAATGGTGAATATACAGTTACAGCAGATAAAGATTTATATACAGTTTTTGAACCAGATCAAGAAACAACTTCTAGTATAGACTTACCAGATGCTACTAGATTTGGTTATACATTTAAAGGATGGTCTGTTGATAAGACATCCACATCAGGATTAATCGGAGCATATACACCAGAAGCAAATATTAAATTATATGCTATTTGGGAAGAAATAAAACATAATTATTTAGATAATACAGCTACTAATAAATTAGTAATTGGTAGAACTAAGAGTTTAGTATTACGTATCGATGCTCCATTAGAGAGATTTAAAGATTTATTTGTTGGAACTAATAAATTAACTAAAGATACTCATTATACAGCTACTTCTGGTAGTACAGTAATTACTTTCACAGAAACTGGTATGAATTACTTAGAAAGTCTAGGACCAGGTACATATGAAATAATAGCTGAATTTGATGATACTATTAGTGGATCTGTTGCTAACTTAACAGTAGAAGAAGTTGGAAAACATGTTCTAACAATCCATTATAAATATAGTGGTAATAGAAGTAGCGAAAGTGTATTTGAAGATTACAATAAATCAATAGCTGAAGATGAAACATATAATGTTGAATCTCCAACTAAAGCAGGATATACTGCTGATCAAACAGTAATAACTGGTACAATGGGTAAACAAAATATTGAAGTAACAGTTACTTATACACCAGTAAATGATAAAAATAATAATGGTGTAGCTGATGAAGAAGAACCAAAAGAAATAACTAATGAAACAGAAGATATTGTACCTAGTCCAAAAACTAGTGATAATATAATTTCTTACTTTATTTTAGAAATAATTTCACTTGTAGCAGCAGTAATAATATTTATAAGAATTAAAGCACAATAGTGCTTTTTTCTTTTTATAAAAAAATATAAATGAGGTTGACTTTAACCTTATAAAATCTTACAATATTATTGGACCGACAAAGATGGTTCAGAAAGATAATGGAGGAAAATATGAATGATGTAGTATTCTCCATTTTGCTTGTAGTCGTTGGATTATTTGTGGGCGCTTCAATAGTAATGATATATAATAAATTTAGAGTAAGCGCAGCACAAAAAGAGGCTGATAAATTAATTGCAAATGCTAAAAAAGAAGCTGAAAAAGCTAAAAGAGATGGCATTTTAGAATTAAAGGAAGAAAGTTATAGATTAAAAAATCAAACTGACCAAGAAATTAAGGAAAAGAAAAAAGAACTTAATGATCTTAATCAAAGAATTGATAATCGTGAAAAAAGTCTAGACAAACGTGATGAATTATTAACTGATAGAGAAAGAAATCTAGATAAAAAAGACAAAGATTTATTAGCAAAACAAAAAGAAATTCAAGAAAAAGATGCAAAAATGGAGAGCATAATAAAAGAGCAAATAGCTCTTTTAGAAAAAATCTCAGGTTTTTCTAAGGAAAAAGCTAGAGAATTAGTACTTAAAAAAGTAGAAGAAGAAATGTCTAATGAAATAGCTACTTATCTAAAAGATAGAGAAGATGAAGCTAAATTAGAAGCAGATAAGAAAGCTAAAGATATTTTAGTTTCTAGTATGCAAAGATATTCAAATGATGTTACTAATGAACAAACAGTAAGTACTGTAGAACTTCCTAATGATGAAATGAAAGGTAGAATAATTGGTAGAGAAGGTAGAAATATCAGAACTATCGAAGCTGTTACTGGTGTAGATTTAATTATTGATGATACTCCAGAAGTAATAGTATTATCTTCATTTGATCCATTAAGAAGAGAAATTGCTAAAGTTACTTTAGATACTTTAATTAAAGATGGTAGAATTCACCCAGCAAGAATTGAAGAAATTTATGATAAGACTTGTGAAGATTATAAGAAAATTATTCGTGAAAAAGGTGAAGAAGCTTTATTTGAACTTGGTATATCTAAAGTAGATCCAGAAATAGTTGAAGCTATTGGTAGACTTGCATTTAGAACAAGTTATGGTCAAAATGTATTACAACATAGTGTAGAAGTAGCTCATCTATGTGGAATAATGGCTTCAGAAATAGGAGAAAATGTTACTCTTGCTAAAAGAGCAGGTTTACTTCATGATATAGGTAAAGCACTTGATTTTGAAGTAGAAGGATCTCATGTTGAGATTGGTGCTGATTTAGCTAAAAAACATGGTGAAGATAAAGTTGTTATTAATGCAATCGAATCACATCATGGTGATAAGAAGAGTGAATATGTTATTTCAGAATTAGTATCAATTGCTGATACATTAAGTGCTGCTAGACCAGGAGCTAGAAATGATTCTTTAGAAAACTATGTTAAGAGACTTGAAGAATTAGAAAGTATTGGTAATGAAATAGAAGGTGTTGATAAAACATTTGCTATGCAAGCTGGTAGAGAACTAAGAGTAGTTGTTAAACCAGATCAAATTGATGATTTAACAAGTTACAAAGTTGCACGTGAAATCAAAGATAAAATTGAAGAAACAATGCAATATCCTGGTACTATTAAAGTAGTAGTAATTAGAGAAACAAGAGCTGAAGAAGTTGCTAAATAGTAACTTCTTTTTTATTTTAAGTATGATATAATTATATTTAGGATAGGTGAAAGATATGAATATTGATGGCTATACAATATCTAAAGGTGATAATGACACTTTACTAATTCAAGATGGTAATGGCATAGTATATAGAGTTGATATTAATAATTATAATGCTAATGAACATACATATATTTATGAAAACACTAGACAAACTACAAATGATTATACGACTGTAGCTGGATATGTATATAGCCAAAATATTACAAAAGGTAATTCAATAGGAGTTACTTTTCCAACAACATTAATTCAAAGCGATAGTAGTAGTGGAAGAACACATACAACTGAAAATTTTAGAACTACTGTTGCTGATTCAACAAAACAATTTATGAATGATTTACCAGGATTAATAGGTAAAATTAATGGTAATACTAATACTAATGCAACAACTATTAGTTCATCAAGTGAACCAAGTTATACAATTATTTCTCGTGGTTGGAGTGGAGGAACTCAACCAGCTGTTGAACTTGCTGCTGCTAATGGTAGTAGTGTAGCTGTAATGATTGATCCCAATAGATCTGGTCTTGATGTAACAGGATTAGAAAGACCATCATCAGAGTTATACCAAGCATTAAAAAATAATGGTACAGTAATTGTATCAGTAAAAGGATATTCTGTAGAATCTGAATATGCAACTGATACTGAAAAAGGTGCTGTTGATAATGGTATTCCTGTAGTAGTAGTTAAAAATAATAAAATAGAAAATCATACTGCATTAGAAAATTTTGCTAGTGATACAAGATTAGATGCTTATTTATCAGGTGAAATATCATATGATGAGTTTGCTTCTAATTGTAGAGCAAATGGATATGATCCTAATGATTTAACAATGACAAGAGTTATTGGTTATGATTCAAATGGAAAAGCAATAACAGAAAAAATTAATTTTAATGATTATTCAAATGTACCAAATACAAAAATAACTAAAACTGTAGAAGAATTATATGCAGAAAATACTAATTTAAGTGATTTTGCTAACGTATATAGTGGTTCTGGAGATACTCTAGCATCAAATCTATCTTATGTTAATAATTCAATGAGTGAACTAAGAAGCCAAATAGGTGAACATCAAGATTTGAATTATACAAAAGAATCAGATAATGAAGCAAACATAGTAGGAGCAATGTATAATGTTACAAACTACTATGGAACAGTAACAAATTTATTATATGGTAACTTAAATGCAGAAGCAGAAGCTGTATATGGAATAGCAAATGCAATATATCAAATGGATGGATTCTCATCAGTAATGGCAGAATCAACATTATCAGATGGAGTAAGTACTTTATTTAGTAGTAGTAATCCAGCTGTTGCTGAACAATTAGAAAATTTAAAAGCTGCAACAGCAGGTTTATATGATAATGCAAAGAATGCTGTAATGGCTGGTGGAAGATATGATGAATTATCAAATATATTAGGCAAAAATGTACAATCAGGTGGAGTAGGAAAAATAAGTGTTAGTTCACTTGAAAGTGCAATTAAGTCTATAGTACCAGCATTAGGTAGTGAAGTAGATAGAGCAAAAGCATTAAATTCTAGTGTAACAGATTTTATGTCTGGAATTGGAGCATCTAATGTACTACAAGGTCAAGTTTGGGAAGATGTTAAAACAAACATGGCTAATTATCAAAACTTATTAGATGCTAATGTTAAAGCTGCAACATTTATTGAAGATTCAGTTTTAACAGCTATGGGAATGGTTAGTGACTATATCCAAGGAGCTAGCGATAAAATAGCTGCTGTAGGTGCACTTGCAAATTATGGAGGACTTGCTACATCAATAAGTGAATTAGATGATAGTAAGTTACCTGAGTTACTAGCTGCTCTTACAGAGATGCAAGCTAAAATAGATGAAACAGAAGCAACAATTAATCAAATGGAAGCTTCTAAACATATGGTAGATGATGGGTATACAGATGAACTTGGCAACTTTATAAAAACAGGTGAACATCAAGAACCACCAGAAGCTGAAATACAGGCATTCAGAGATAAGTTAACTGAATACACCGAAATTAAAGCAACATTAGATGCTTATAAAGGTGTATTAGAAGGACTTGCACCTGTAGTACAAGCCGCACAAAACTTAATTAATGATGCAGTTGGACAAGTAAAAGCAATGTATGAAAATCCAGTACAAGATACAGATGGAAACTTAACATTTAATGCAGACTTTAATTTGGATTTAAGTCCATATTCAGAATATATAGATACATCTAAAGATTATAAAGGTTTAATAAACGATTACTATAATAAATTAACTCAGCCTGAAGGAGAAGATCCAATATCAAATCCAGCTGCTGACACTGATGCTGGAAGTCAAGAAGATGGGAATCCTGATAAAAATCCAGGCACTGGTTCTGGAGGGGGAGGACATGGTGGCGGAAACAACACTGGTGGTGGAAATACTGGTGGGGGTAATAAACCAGAGCCAAAAACAACACCTGAAGTTAAAACTGAAGCACCTGAAAAGAAAACTGAGGTTAATACTTCAATGCCATTTGATCCAGAAGAAGAACCTTATCCTTGGAATGGTGATGATGAAATAATTGTAATTCCAGAGGAACCTGATCATGCAGTTAATTTACCATTTATATATGATGAAAATAATAAACCTCAAATAATAAATTTAGATGCAGAACTTGGAAATGATGTTCCTAGTAATAATACTGTTATTGAAGAACCTACATTAGGTAATGAATATACTGAAGTTGTTTATGAAAAGCCAAAAGTTGTTAATATATCAAGTACTTCATCTGTTACTCCAGTTCAAAAAGAGCAAAGCAAATCACTTAGAACAATGGGTATCGCTTCAGGATTAGGAGTGGCAATTGGAGCAGCATCTTTAGGTGCACATTCAATTATTAAAAATAAAGATGAAGAAAATGAAAAAGAGGATTATGGTTATAATAAATAGAAAATGCTATTAAGTATTTTCTTTTTTTATGTTAGAATAAAACTGGTGATTTTTATGAGAGCGCTTATTACAGGGGCCTCTAATGGCTTAGGAAAAGATTTTGCTATTAAATTAGCTAATATGGGATATGATTTAGTTTTAGTAGCAAGAAGTGAAGATAAATTAGATCATATACAAAATGATTTAAAAGATATGGTAGATGTTAAAACAGAAGTTATGGATTTAAGTATAAAAGAAAATGTATACAAATTATATGAAAAATATCGTAATAAAATAGATCTATTAATTAATAATGCTGGATATGGTTTATGCGATGATTTTAGTAGAATAGATTTAGATAATGAATTAAATATGATTAATTTAAATATTGTTTCTGTACATATATTAACTAAATTATTCTTAAATGATTTTATTGCTAAAGATAGTGGTCAAATATTAAATGTAGCATCACTTGCAGCTTTTGAACCTGGCCCTTTAATGGCAACATATTATAGTACTAAATCATATGTTTATAATTTAACAATGTCTATTTACGAAGAATTAAGAAGAAATAAAAGTAATGTTAAAATTAGCGTTCTTTGTCCAGGACCAGTTGATACTGGATTTAATGATAGAGCAAAAGTTAATTTTAGTGTTAAACCTCTAACTAGTGATTATGTAACAAGTTATGCACTAAAGAAATTGAAACATAATAAGTTATTAATAATACCAAGTTTAAGAATGAAATTAACTGTTTTTGGTGTTAGATTTATGCCAAGAAAATTATTACTTAAAATGACATATAATATTCAAGAAAGAAAGACCAAATCTAAATTATAGTTTTAATTTAAAAACTAATATTGTATAATTAAAAAGGTGATATTATGAAAATAGTTAAGATTTCATCTTTGGGTTGCCCATCATGTATTATAATGAATAAAATATTCAATCAAATAAAAGATGAATATGATTTTGAATTAGAAGAACTAGATTTTGATTTAGATTCTTTTGAAGAATATAAACCAGGTAATATTATGCCTGTATATATATTTTTTAAAGATGGTAAAGAAATAACAAGATTAGTTGGTGAGCATAAAAAAGAAGAATTTATAAAGATATTGGAGGAGAATAAATGAAAAAATTAATTTATGTGATTTTAATAACTTTATTATTTATTCCAACAATATTATTTGCTAGTGAAAAAGATATAAATATATATTGGTTTCATGGAAAAGAATGTCCACATTGCCAAGAAGAAAAAGTTTTCTTAGATAAATATTTAGATAAACATAAAAATGTACATTTAGTAGATTATGAAGTATGGCATAATGATGAAAATATGGTTAAGTTTACTGAAGTAGCAAAATTACTTGATGAAAAAACTTCAGGTGTACCATTCTTAGTAATTGGTAATAATTCAGTAATTGGATATATAGATGGTTATACTGATGAAGTAATTACTAATACAATTAATTATTATTCAGCTAATAATTATGTTGATGGTGTAGGTATATATTTAGGCGTAGTAGATGGTAATATTGATGACTGGGATAAAAATATAAAATATATCGAAAATGAAGATGAGTTAGTAGTACCAGATAATTTAGAAAATATTGTTAAAAACTCATCATTACTTGTTAGTGCTATTGTAATAGGATTTATTGATGGATTAAATCCATGTGCTATGTGGATACTTTTATTCTTAATATCAATGTTATTTAGTATAAGAAGCAAAAAGAAAAGATGGTTAATAGGATCTGCATTCTTAATATCATCAGCACTTGTATATTTCTTATTCTTACTATCATGGATAGATATATCAGTATATTTAACAAAGATAACTTATATAAGATTAGGTATAGCAGCAATAGCAGTTATATTTGGAGCTTATTCAATTATTAGATTTATTAATAATATTGGTAAAGAAGATGGATGTGAAGTAGTTAATACTAAAAACAGAAGAAGAATTATTGCTGCTATTAAAAAGATAGTTAAAGAAAAATCAATTTTTGTAGCAATACTTGGAGTAGCTTTACTAGCAGTAAGTGTTAATATAATTGAATTACTATGTTCACTTGGATTACCTGTATTATTTACTCAATTATTAGTATTAAATGAAGTAAATACATTCTGGAAATTTATTTATTCATTTGTATATGTATTCTTTTTCTTAATAGATGATACTATTATATTTATAATAGCTATGAAGACATTAGAAATAAAAACTATTTCAAATAAAGTAGGTAAATATGCACATCTAATTGGTGGAATACTAATGCTTTTAATAGGAGTATTAATGTTATTTAAACCTGATTGGTTAATGTTAAACTTTTAATATAATAAAATAAAGATTAATTAACTTTAGTCTTTATTTTTTTTTATATTTTTGATAGAATGATTATAGATAATAGAAGGGTGTTGTTTTAGTATGCTAGGAAAAATATTAACTATTAATAAAAACAGTACTATTGTTAAATTAAATCCTGAAATATTAAGTAAAGCAAGTGATTTAATTAATGTACATGTTGTTTTTGAAGATTCTGATAAAAAAATATTAGGTGAAGTAGATTCTATTTTAGAAGATACTATTAAGATTACATTTTTAGGAGAACTTACTGAAAATGATTTTATTGGTGGAGTTTTAAGAAAACCAAGTCTAGAAGCAAAAATAAGAATTATTAATGATGATGAATTAAAAATTCTTACAGGGCCTAGAACTAAATGTTTATCTTTAGGTGTATCCCCCTTATATAATAACGCACCTTTAACAGTAGATTTAGATGATATGTTTTCAAACCATACAGCTATTTTTGGTAATACTGGTAGTGGTAAAACATATGGTATATGTAGAATAATTCAAAATATTTTCCCTAATAGTCAAATAATTCCATATAAATCAAATTTATTTATATTTGATTCTTATGGTGAATATATGAATGCATTTTCTAAATTAAATGACATCTCTCCATATTATAATTTTAAAGTTATAACAACTAGTGAAAAGAAAGAATATGAAAAATTAAATATTCCTGTATGTTTATTAGATTTAGAAGATGTATTAAACTTACTTGAAGCAACATCTTTCTCACAAATATCTATGGTTGAAACAGCACTTACATATGTTAAGATGTTTGCTAGAGAAGATCAAGAAGCAATAGATTTTAAAAATCATATTCTTGCTAAAGCAGTTATTAATATAATGTATACTAATCAAACTTCTACAAGAATTAGAGATCAAATATTTGAAATATTAAATGAAACTTCTACTCCAGAAATGAGTTTATCAGCAGAAGTTCCTGGTATTGGATTTACAAGAAGTTTTAGAAATTGTTTTGATATAGATAGTGAAGGAAGATTTGCAGAACATAAAATTATTTCAGATTATATTAAACAATTTATTGATGAAGATAGAAAATGGAATTTTGAAGCTGCTGGAGTAACATATTCATTACATGATTTAGAAGTGGCTTTAAACTTTACTTTATATAGTGAAAGATATTTATTAAATGAAGCAATGTATGACTCAGCAATGAGTTTAAAAGTTAAATTACATGATTTAGCTACTAGACAATATAGAGAATTCTTCTCATCAGATAGTTATATTACATTAGATGAATATATAAGAAAGATTCAAATTAAAGATAATAAAAAGTGTCAAATTGTTAACTTCAATTTAGAAGATGTAGATGATAGATTTGCTCGTACAATAGTTAAAATCTTTGGACGTATGTTTATGAAATTTACACGTGCTTTAGATGATAGAGCATCATTCCCAATACATATGATACTTGAAGAAGCACACAGATATGTTATAGATGGTGATGATAAAAAATTATTTGGATATAATATATTTGAAAGAATTGCTAAAGAAGGTAGAAAATATGGTCTATTGTTAACATTAATTACACAAAGACCTACTGATATAAATGAAAATGTTATATCACAATGTGCTAACTTCTTAATATTTAAAATAAATCACCCAGCTGATTTAGAATATATTGCTAAGAGTGTACCAAATATGAGTGAAGATATTGTTGAAAAACAAAAGACATTACAATCTGGTACTTGTGTAGCATTTGGTAGAATATTTAAAATACCAATGATTGTTAAGATGGAGAAAGCTGATCCACCACCAACAAGTTCAAACTGCGATATATTTGGTAATTGGATGGTTAAATTAAAACAAGAACCATCACCTGCTGTACAACCAGCACCAGTTGTGGAACAATCTCAAACAGCAACGCCTGCATTTGAAGGGACTCCACAAGCATAAAAAAGAATAGAAAGGAAGGATAATTATGTATGATTTAGGTATTAGCTTTAAAGTTGATATTAAGAAAAGCAAAACACCTAGTGCACATGTTTATAGAGGAAGCAAATATAGAATAAGTATATTATCTGATTCATTAATAAGATTAGAATATAGTGAAACAGGATCATTTAATGATTATCCTACTTTTTTTGCTAGCAATAGAAACTTTGCTAATCCTAAAACAACTGTTGAAGAGGATAGTAATATATTAATAATAAAAGGTGAAAAGTTTATTATTGAATATCAAAAAGAAAGACATTTTGCTGGTAATAAATATGCACCAGATCAATATTTAAAAGTTACTATTAAAGATACTGATAAAACATGGTATTTTAATCATGTTGAAGCAAGAAACTTTAAAGGAACTAGCTATAGTTTAGATGAGTCAACTGGAAAAGCAGAATTAGAAAAAGGTTTATTCTCTTTAGATGGTTTTGCATCTTTTGATGATTCAAGAACACCAATTATTGATCAAAATGGTAACATAATAACACCAAATTATAAGAATGTTGATACATATTTATTTATATATAATAATGATTTTGGATATGGTCTTAGAGATTACTTTAACTTAACTGGTTTACCACCACTAATTCCTAGATATGCTTTGGGTGTATGGTGGAATAAAAATGAACCATATAATGAAAGCGATATTCAAGTATTAGTTAATAAATTTAAAAAGAATCAAATACCTCTAAGTATATTATTACTTGGAGAAAGTGCTAGAACTAAGAATAAATATTCTAATTTGAGTTTCTCATTTGATAAGACATTATTTCCAAATCCATCAGCACTTGCTAATTACTTACATGCAAGTAATATATTCCTAGGAACAAATATTAAGACTGATGGAGTATTAAGTATAGAAGAAGAACATCATAGTGATTTTATTAAAATATATGATGTAGATACAGATAAAAATATTCCATTAAATGTTTATAATTCAAAATTAATGGATGGTTTCTTAAAAGGAATTATTACACCATATTTAAATAGTGGAGTAGATTTCTTATGGGTAGATGATAATAATATAGAAAATAGATTAAGAAATTTTGCTATGGATTATTATCTATTTAACAATATGAATGGTAATGATGCTAAAAGAAATTTAGTTTTCAGTAGAAACTTTGGTATCGCTCCTCATAAATATGCAATACTTTATTCAGGTAGAACATTAATTAGTTGGAAGATATTAAAACTATTACCATTCTTTAATGCAACAGCTGCTAATATTGGAGTATCTTGGTGGAGTCATGATATTGGAGGTTTTGATAGTGGAACTGAAGATGCAGAATTATACATGAGATATGTTCAATTAGGAGTTTATAGTCCAATACTAAGACTTTCTAGTGAAGGTGGTAAATACTATAAACGTGAACCATGGAAATGGAATGCAGAAACATTTAATATAGTAAGAGAATATTTAAATTTAAGACATAGATTAATACCATATTTATATAGTGAAGCCAAAAAGTATTCAGCAAGTGGAGTACCACTTTTACAACCACTATATTATAAATATCCTGAAACTTATGATGAACCATTATATAAAACAGAATATTATTTTGGTAGTGAATTATTTATTTCACCAATTGTTAATCCAAAAGATGCTATTATGAATAGAGTTGTTCATAGATTATTCTTACCAAATGGTACTTGGTATGAGTTTAAAACTGGTAAGAAGTTTATAGGTGGTAGAAGATACGTTACATTCTATAAAGATGAAGATTATCCAGTATTCGCTAAAACAGGAGCTATTATTCCTATGGCAAAACTAAATCCTGATAATCTAAATGATGTTTCTTCTCCAAAGACTTTAGAAATACATGTTTTCCCTGGTAGAAGTAATACATATAAATTATATGAAGATGATGGTTTCTCATCTAAATATAAAGCTGGTGAAAGCTTAACAACTGAAATAAATTATTATTATAAAACTAATGATTTCTCAGTTTCTATAGAACCTATTTCTGGTATAACTAGTGTAGTTCCAGAAAAGAGAAATTATATAATTAGATTTAGAAATACTAAATTCACTGAAGATGTTCAAGTATTTGCTAATGAAGTAAATGTTCCATTTAAGAGATATACTGATGAAACAGATTTTGTAATTGAATTTAATGAAATACCTGTTGAATCAAAAATATTAGTATATTGTAAAGGACAAGATATTGAAATAGATGCTTCTCGTGTTGTTAATGATGATTTAGAAAGTATTATTAATGATTTAGCTATACCAACTGAATTAAAAGAAGATATAGATAAGATAATATTTGATAAAGAAACAACTATTAAAGAAAAGAGAATTTTAATAAGACATCTTAGAAGAGATGGATTACCTAAGATATTTATTAATATGTTTATGCAATTATTTGAATATATGGCTGAATTATAATAGGACATTTTGTCCTATTTTTAGTATAATAAATATTGTGAGGGGATTATTATGAATATACTTAGTATCTGTAATGATGTAGATATATTAAAAACATTTAGAATTATTCGTATTATAATAGTAGCTATTAAAATAATAGTTCCTTTAGTGTTGCTTGTAAGTGGAGCTTTAACTTTTACTAAAGCAGTATCTAGTGGTAAAACTAATGAAGCAATAAATGCATTTAAAAGAAAAGCTATAGCAGCTATTATTATATTCTTAGTACCAACTTTTATTGGACTTGTATCTAACATAAGTAATGGTGAATATTTAAGTGCTCTTAGTTGTATTAAAAACTCAACTACTGAAAATATAAATAAAATTGCATTAGAACAATCTATGGAATATCTTGCAGTTGCTGAAAAAACATTAAATAGAAATGATTTATATGCTGCATATATATCTATTAATAAAGTAGAAGATACTGATAAACAAAAAGCATTAGATACAAAAGCAAAAGCAATTGAAAAGAAAATACTTGCTAAAGAAGAAGAGGAAAGAAAGAAAAAAGAAGGCTCTGGTGGAAGTGGAATTGCTGGAACTAACGCTGGATGGTGGTGGCCTGTTGGTAGTAGAGAAACAACAGAAATAAATGGTAAGTTATTTGCAACTGGTGCTCCTTCAGCAACAAGATTAACAGCTACTTTTGGTGGAAATGATCCAGTTCATAAGGGATTAGGTGGAGGACATGGCGCTATTGATATAGGTGCTGAAAGAGGAAGTAATGTAATAGCAACTAAATCAGGAACAGTTATTTCGCCAGCAAGAGGAGCAAGAATAGATTATCCTGATCAAGCAATAAAACCAGATGCAAATGGAAAATATAATTGTAAGGGATTAATAGGTAATGAAGTTATTATTGATCATGGAAATGGTATAAGAGCAAGATATGCACATTTATACAAAAATACAATTACAGTAAGAGCAGGAGATCATGTAGAACAAGGTCAAGTTATTGGAAAATCAGGTAGTTCTGGTTGTTCATCAGGCCCACATTTACATTTCCAACTTGAATTAAATGGTTCAAGAGTAGATCCATTAAAATATGTATCAGCATCAAATCCAAGACCATAATTAAATTTATGCTTGTAAATAAGGGAATTTTATTATATAATTTACTCATGTTTCGGTGATGAAGAAAGTAGTAAATATAAGAGTATTTATAGAGAATTAGTGGTTGGTGAAAACTAATATACAATTATGTTGAACTTGTTTTTCTAGAAGTATCGTATTTCTGCGTTAAAGATAAGAGAGCATAACAAACTTTATGAATTAAGGTGGTACCGCGACTAATAGCCGTCCTTAAGTTATAAAGTTTTTATTTTGAAAGGAGATAATTATATGAATGAAGTATTAAAGTCATTAATTGAATTTGTAGGTTTATTTATAATAGTATTTTTAATATATAAACTGCTCTATAGAAAAAAGAAAGATTTTAATAAATTAAAAAATACTGATGAAGTAAGAGCATTTATTATTAAATATGATTTAGATGTTAGACAAATAAATTATAAAAAATTATTAAACGTATTAATATTAATAAACACATTTATAATTTCATTTACAGCAACTATTATAGTTAGAATAGAAAGTATTGGTTGGTCAATAGCTGTATGTGTTTTAATAGTGGCTGCGCTGATTTTATCATTATTTCCAATCGCAGGTAATTATTTTAAATCTCATGAAAAAGAGATTGTTGTTGAAAAAGAAATAGATACATATGTAAAAACAAATAAAAAGAAGAAAAGTTCAAAGAAGAAAGAAGGCAAAAAATAATGTATGATTTTAAAAAGATAGAAAAGAAATGGCAGGGTATTTGGGAAAAAGAAAAGACTTTTAAAACTGGAACAGATAAGTCTAAAAAGAAATTCTATGGACTTGTAGAATTCCCATATCCAAGTGGTGCTGGTATGCATATTGGACATGTTAAAGCTTATTCAGGATTAGAAGTAATTTCTAGAAAAAGAAGAATGGAAGGATATAATGTATTATTCCCAATAGGTTTTGATGCATTTGGTTTACCAACAGAAAACTATGCTATTAAAACAAATACACATCCAAGAAAAGTTACTGATAGAAATATAGAAGTATTTACTAATCAATTAAAACAAATAGGTTTTTCATTTGATTATGATAGATGTGTAGATACAACAGATGAAAAATATTATAAATGGACACAATGGATTTTCTTAAAGATGTTTGACAATGGACTTGTTTTTAGAGATAAAACATTAGTTAATTATTGTCCATCATGTAGAGTAGTTCTTTCAAATGAAGATTCTCAAGGTGGTAAATGTGATATTTGTCATAGTCAAGTTGTTCAAAAAGAAAAAGATGTTTGGTATTTAAGAATAACTGAATATGCAGATAAATTATTAGAAGGATTAAAAGAAGTAGATTATTTACCAAATATTAAAACACAACAAGAAAATTGGATAGGTAAATCAACAGGAGCTTTTGTTAATTTTAAAATTAAAGGTACTAAAGAAGTATTAAAAGTTTATACTACAAGACCTGATACTTTATATGGTGCTACATTTATGGTTATAGCACCAGAACATCCACTTGTTGAAACATTAAAGAAAAAAATTGAAAATTATGATGAAATAATAGCTTATAGAGAAGAAGCTAAAAAGAAAACTGAATTTGAAAGAGTTGAACTTCAAAAAGATAAAACTGGTGTTGAAATTAAAGGTATTAAAGCAATTGATCCAGTTAATGATGCAGAAATTCCAATTTTTGTAGCAGATTATGTAATGATGGGTTATGGAACTGGTGCTATTATGGCAGTACCTGCTCATGATCAAAGAGACTATGATTTTGCTAAGAAGTTTAATATTGATATTATTGAAGTTATTAAAGGAGGAGATATTTCTAAAGAAGCTTATACTGGCGATGGAGAAATGATTAACTCTGGAGAATTAAATGGAATAACTAATAAAAAAGAAGCAATTGAAAAAATGGTTGCATTCTTAGAAAAAAATAAAATAGGTGAAAAAGCTGTTCAATTTAAGATGAAAGATTGGGCATTTAATAGACAAAGATATTGGGGTGAACCAATTCCAATTGTACATTGTCCTCATTGTGGAGATGTTGGTGTTCCTTATGAAGAATTACCACTTCGTTTACCACCAGTTGAAAACTTTGAAGTTGGTACTGATGGAGAAAGTCCACTTGCTAAAATGCCTGAATTTGTAAATTGTAAATGTCCAAAATGTGGAAGAGATGCTAAAAGAGAAACAGATACAATGCCTCAATGGGCAGGATCATCTTGGTATTTCTTAAGATATATTGATCCACATAATGATAATGAACTTGCAAATATGGAAGAATTAAAATATTGGTTACCAGTTGATTGGTATAATGGTGGAATGGAACATGTTACAAGACATGTTATCTATTCAAGATTCTGGCATAGATTCTTATATGATATTGGTGTAGTTCCAACTAAAGAACCATATGCTAAAAGAACTGCTCAAGGACTTGTTTTAGGACCAGATGGAGACAAAATGAGCAAGTCTAAGGGAAATGTAATAGATCCACTTGATGTAGTAAATGAATATGGTGCTGATACTTTAAGAGCATATATCTTATTTATGGGTGAATATGGATTAGAATGTCCATGGAATGAAAATGGTATTAAAGGTGTAAGTAGATTTATAGATAAAGTATATAATTATCAAAATAAATTAAATGATAAAAAAGGTTATACAAAAGAATTAGAAAATATTATTAATAAAACTATTAAGAAAGTTTCTGATGATTTTGAAGCTATGAAATTTAATACAGCTATTTCAGCATTAATGATTATGTGTAATGAATATGATAAACAAGAATCTATTTCTAAAGATGATTATAAAATATTATTAACATTACTAAATCCAATTGCACCACATGTTACTGAAGAAATAAATGATGTAGTATTACATAATAAACAAATATCTTCATTTGAATGGCCTACATATGATGAAAGTAAATGTATTGATGAAACTGTTCAAGTAGCATGTTCAGTAAATGGTAAATTAAGAGCAACAATTAGTGTACCAACTGGAACATCTAATGATGAATTAGTTAAACTTGCTAAAGAACAAGAAAATGTTCAAAGATTTATTGAAGGACATGAAATTGTAAAAGAAATAGTTGTTCCAAATAAAATAGTAAATATAGTTGTAAAATAGTTCTGATATTTCAGAACTATTTTTATGTATTATTGTAAAATGTTCAATGAAATGATAAAATTATGAATAGGGAGTTATTATGCAATCTGATATAGAATTTATGTTAAGAATATATAAAACTTATGATCTTGACTGGATGGGTGATGAAATAAAAGATGTTAAATATTTAACTAAACATCATATAACTAAAAGAGAAAAAGATGGTCCTAATGCAATATATAATTATGCATTATTGACACCAAAATCTCATCATTTATTGCATTACTTAGAAGATAATAATTATGCTGCCTATTGTGCTTTAAATGATTTATTTAGAGAATTAAACTTTTCCATAGCGCCACCAACAGCTGAGTATTATGAAAAAGTTAAAAAGGTTTTAAGAGTAGTTAAAAAACAAATGAAGAATAAGGATAGAAAGAGAAGAAAAACAAGAAATAGATAGAGGTGTGATACATGGTAGATGAAAAATACATTAATGCCAAAAGTGTATATTTAAATAAAAACTATGATGAAGCATACAGTTTATTTAATGAAATAGTATTATTAGATCCTAATAACTATATGTCTATAATTTATAAAGGTTTTTGTTTAGTATGGAAAACAACTTTAACTGAGCCACATCATGTTGATATGGTAAGTGCTATTAAAAATGGTTTTGATGTATTAAGAAAATTACCAGAGAGACCCAATAATTATGTAAGTGAATGTATAGAAGTAATAAATGAATTAAATAAATTCACTATGTTTAGTGCAAAATTATTTTTAGATAAATTTAATTATGAATATAATGAATATGTAAAAAATAAAAAGAAAACTAATGAATATAAAGAATATAGTGGTAATCAAGGAAATGCTAGTTTCGTAGAAGAAAATCTTAAAAAAATAGAAGATAAATATGTAAAAGAACAAAAAGATTATATAACAGGAATTAGTTTAACAGCAGCAGCTTATAACACAAGTATGGAAATAATATTATATGATGTAATGAATGGTACAGAAGAAGTATACTCACTTGATAATTATATTACATTATTATCTATAGCAAAGAGTATTTATGCTAGATTTAGAGATATTAAAGTACCAAAACAAGTTTTAGATAAAACAGCAGCAATATATAACTTCTGTAATAAAAAAGTAGATTATTATCAAAATAATAAAAAAGAAGAATATTGGTCAAATCATAGTGAAGAAAAAACTAATTTAGAAAATAAAATAAAACAAGATCAAGAAAATATTAGATTAAAAGAAGAAGAAATAATTAATTTAACTGAAAGTAAAAAGAAATTAACTTTAGATTTAAGTGAAAGTCCTTCTTATTTAAAACAACAAGAATATATTAGAAAACTTGCTGATGTTAATAATACATTATTATCCTTAGGTGCTTTTGATATTAAAAAGAGAAAAGGATTACTTGATGAAAAAGAAAAATACGAAGGTATAATTAAAGGTCTTGGACAAAATATTAAAAATGAAAAAGATGAAGTAGAAAATAAATTTAAAGCAGATAAAAAAGCAATTGATGATAAAATCAATCAATTGCAAAATGATATTATTAATCTAAAAAGAGACATAAGTGCTAATGAAAGATTATTAAATCAAAATAGATAAACATTTAGTAATAAATGTTTTTCTTTTGCATATATTCATTATATCTATAATTATATGAATCTAATGCAGCTTCTTCAAAAGCAAGTGTAGTATCTTTAATACCAATCTCTTTTGCTAACCATTTAGTAAATGGAGGATTAAGAATTAAAAGAGGTCCAATAACATAAGTTGCCATAAAATTATTAATTCTAATTCCTTCATCCATAGTATCTGGATTTAATCCACAAGATCTAACTGTTTTAAATAATGGATTTAATTTCTTTTTAGTATATGAATGAGTAAATTGACTTTTAAATCCTACAATATTTATATCTTCAAATTTACCAACATATAAAGAATTAAATCTATGCATCATATCTCTTTTAGCAGTAGTATCATAAAAATCCAAACATTTAATAACTCTTTTATCTTCACAAATAATTTCTTTTCCAAATATTTCAAAAGCATTACCTGTTATTAAAAAATGTACATTTTGATCTATTAATTCTTTAATTCTTTTTTTATATTTAGATAATTTTTCTATAACTAATTCTTGATTATGTTCAGTCATAGTACCCATATATATTAAAGCAGGTTTATGTTTTAAAAAATATGGTTCATCTGTTAATTTTGTTTCTATTATTTCTAAATCTTTAAAAGATTTTTTTAAATATCTTATATTAGCTAAATCACCATAAAGGTTACAAACTTCTGGAAATAAAACTTCTATTTTCATTATTTTCCCTCCTTTATGATTCTAACAATTTTATCTCTAACACTAGTTGCTAAATCTATGTTATCTGTTCCATATAATAAATAAATTACATCACCTTTATTATATTCAAGTAATTCAGGTGAATCTAATTCTAAATGTGTATCAAGTACTTTATCTTCTGATACACCTGCTAGTAATAATCTAAGTTTATAATCTTTAAATCTAGGTCCTGTAACAACTATTTTTTCTATATCAGGTCTATTTAAAAATTCAAAATCACAATCATATAACCAACATACATTTTCAGACCATACTTTTTCATCACTCATATTATTCATCATAAGAATGAATTTTTTATTACCTTTAGTATGTACTGCATAATCAAATGCTCTAGAACTACCAAGTGCATTTCTATCTTTAGAAAGTAACATTATAACTTTAACACCATTTACTTCTGTAACATTATATCTACTTTTAACAATTTCAATTTGATTTAATAATTCATTAACTCTTTTAGGAGTATATCCCATATCACGAAGTAGGGCTACTGTACAAACAACATTATAAATATTAAATACACTATCATTTAATAATCTATAATTATATGTACCACCATCATCTTTAATATCAATTGTCATTTTCTTTAAATCAACATTTCTTCCTTGATAATCAGCTTTAGGTGATTTAAAACCACAATTAGGACAATAAGCATTTCCTATATGATGATATCTTAAATAATTATATTTTAATTTATATGAACACTTAGGACATATTTGCATATCATTAATTAAATTGATACACTCAGTAACATCACTGTCCATTTTATCTATTCCATAATAAATTCTTTTATTATTTGGTGATACCATATCACTTATTAAATCTTCTGCATTTAATATAAGAGTAGTTTCTTTAGGAATATTTTTAGAAAGAACATTACTAATAAATTCAGGATGTCCATTTCTCATAATAGAATCTCTAGTTAAATTAGTTATTAATAAATAATTTGGAGTAACATGTGGATATATTCTAACAGCACTTCTTTCATCTATTTCAAATGTTGCGATTGAATATTTTTCTTTATTAAAAATATTAACTCCATTTATAAGTGCTGTAGATATTCCTGTATCAGTATTAGAACCAAGTCTATTATCTAAAACATTTCTACCATCTGCATTAAGAGTGTCTGCTATTAAATTATTAACAGTAGTCTTTCCATTAGTACCAGTAACACCAATTATTGTTTTTGGTTTATTAATATATTTTAAAAAATTAGGACATATTTTTAATGCTAATCTTCCAGGAAAATTAGTACCATTATGTCTAGTTATTTTAAGTGCTATAATAGATAATTTTGATATCCATAAAGCTATAAAAAATCGTATTTTATTCATTAAAGTCACTTCCTTATATATATTTTATCATTAAAACTATAAATATAGTATAATTATTTGAATTAATAAATAAATTATTATAAAATTATATTATGGATGAAAATATTAGAAGTGATAAAAATTTTTTAGATAATGGAATAAATAATATATCAAGTGGTTTACGTGATGTTAGCTCATCATTTTCTTTCTCAAGCACAACAAAATGTCCTAGTACTGAAGCTGCTATGGTTAATAATTTATTAAATACAATTGATGAATTAAATAAAATGATAAATTTTGAAATGAGACGTATCATGGAAGTTGGAGAAAGATATAAAGAATTAGATAAATATCTTAGTGATACAGCTGAAGGTGATCTAAGATGACATGTATTTATAGTAGTGATGTTACAACTAGTGATATGCCTAATAAATTAATAGATGTTTATGAAAACTCTAAAAAATTAGAATCTAAAATAGAAGAATTCATTCAATCATCTAAAGATGTGTTAGTGGGACAAGGATATAATAATATAAGAGGAAGACTCTTAAAGTTTTGCAGTGCTTTAAAAATGCAAGCTAATTTATGTGAAGAACTATCTAAGGGTATATTAACTACTAATGGTATGATGGAAGCTTATATGGAAGATTATTCATATTTGGATGATTCTCTAATTCCTGAAGTTAGAAGTAGTATTGCAGAAGCTAAATCTCATTTAGATTGGTTAGAATCATACACAACTTATGAAAAATTTAATGAGAATACTGGTTTAATGGAAGAGTATAGAAAAAGAAATGGTACTGATGCAGAAATAGCTTCATATCAAGAAATAATATTAGAACTAGAAAAGAAATTAGCTAAATTAGAAGGACTTGTTCCTGCTGATAATAATGCTTTTAGTAATGTAGAATATCTTGATAGTAAAGTAGATTCTTTTATATTATTGTTGTCACAAATGAATTTGTTATTTGATGTAGAAGATAAGATAAAATTATTATCTTTAAAATATAGACAAAGTGTCGGAGGATTAACTGAGTTAATAAATAATATTTATTATCAACTTGGAGAAATAAAATATTTACATGATATTAGTTATGATGATGTAAAAAAATTAATAAGTGATTTTGTATTTATGAGTGGTTCACCAAGTTATGTTACTTGTGGAGACCAAGTGTTCTTTTATAGTCAACATGGTTATTATGATGAAAATGGAAAATTAATACCATGGCCAACAACTACATATTCAGATAGTAAGGGTAATTTAATTAATGTTGATATTAGTGAAGATGGTTGCTCAATAGCAAGTGTAGCATCTATTATTTCAAGCTTTTTAGGTAGAGAAGTTACTCCAAGTGAAATGGCTGATATTGTTTTACAATTTGAACAAAGGTCTTATGGTAGTGATAAAGGTGGAAAAGTTGCAAATGCTATTAGTAAAAGTGAACAAGGATTTAATTTTGGATATACTTTAGGAAGTTATGGAGATTTGGATAATTGTTTAGAAAATGGTGGAGCTGCAGAAGTTGCTGTTGGTGGTGGAGATCATTGGATTGCAGTCCTTGGAAAAGTTGAAATAGATGGAACATCATATTACATAGTAAATGATCCATACTCTAACAATCCTAGTCAAGATTGTTTATGGACACGCTCAGATTTTTCAGGATATAATTTTGGAGAAAGAGAAACAGGACATTCAGGCAATCCAACAATGGTATATTTTTTCTCACCAGAAGGTACTACAATTGATGAACACGGTAATATAACTCATGCTGATACTTATAGTATTTAATTTGCATTTTTAATCAAATATAGGTATAATGTTTTTTAGAGGTGGAATTTATGATAGGCGTATATGATTATACAGTTATTCTTACATATTTAGGTTTTGCATCCGGAGTTTATGGAATAATAAATGCATGCAACGGAAAGATTTTCCCTGCAGTTATTTGTTTAATGTTTGCAGGTCTTTGCGATATGTTTGATGGTAAAGTTGCAAGAACTAAAAAAAGAAGAACAATAGAAGAAAGACATTTCGGTATTCAATTAGATAGTCTATCAGATTTAGTTTGTTTTGGTGTTTTACCTGCTATGATAGGATATAATATAGGAATTAATAAAACAATATTACTTCCATTAATAATATTTTTCCCAATAGCAGCATTAATTAGATTAGCATGGTTTAATGTACTTGAGATAACTAGAAATAGTTCTTCTCCAGTAAAAGAATATACTGGATTACCAGTAACATCAGCAGCACTAATTTTTCCATTTATATATATATTTAAAAAATTAATAGGTTGTTATTTCCCATTAGTATATGGTATTTGTATGTTCATAGTAGGAGTACTATTTATTAGTAAAATTAAAATTAAAAAACCAAATACTAGAACAATGATTTTATTTATTATCGTTGGTGTTATTGAAATATTACTTATTATTACGGTGAAAAGAATGCTATGAAATATATAGTTAGAGAAAGAAATAGTAAAGAAAATATAATTCTAGAGTCACCAAAGGCTCTTGATTTTTTTTATGGGACTTTTATTGGAAGAATAATACTTAGATTATTCATAACAAAAGGAATGGCTAATTTATTAGCACTTTATATGAATAGTAGTTTATCTAAACATAAAATAAAAAAATTTGTTAATAAAAATGATATTAATGTATTTGAGTATGATGACAAAAAATATAAATCATATAACGATTTCTTTATAAGAAAAGTATTAAGTGAAAAAAGACCTATTAATACAACAAAAGATGTTTTAATAAGCCCATGTGACTCAAAAGTAACAGCGTATAAAATTGAAGAAGATTTAACTTTAAATATTAAAAATTCATATTATAGTATAGATACTTTAGTAGAAAAAAATGTTATGGATGATTATAAAGGTGGCACTGCACTAGTGTTTAGATTATCTACTGATAATTATCATAGATATTGTTATATTGATAGTGGGAGCAAAGGAAAGAATTTTCATATAAAAGGAGTATATCATACAGTTCAACCAATTAGTTTAAAACATTATAATTTTTATAAAACTAATAATAGAGAATGGACTATTTTAAATACAAATAATTTTGGAAAAGTTATTCAAGTTGAAGTAGGAGCTTTATGTATAGGAAGAATTCATAATAATCATGAATCATATATGTTTAAAAGAGGAGAAGAAAAAGGTTATTTTGAATTTGGTGGATCTACAATAGTATTATTGTTTAAGAAAAATGTTGTTAAATTAGATGATGATATATATAACAATTCTAAAGAAGGAATAGAAACTATTGTTAAATATGGTGAAAGAATTGGTAAGAGTAGATTCTTAACAAGAATTATTAATAAAGTAATTGGAAATTAAAAAAAGTGTAGAAAAATAATACCTTATATGCTATTATATATATGATAGTAGGTGAGGTAAATGAGTAATCTATTATTTGAAGAAATGATTATTAATTAGCATCTTGATTGATGCTTTTTTGCTTATAATAAGGAGTTGGAAAAATGAAAAAAGTATTATTTTTATTATTAGTAATGATGTTTCCATTAGTATTAAATGCATCATCATTTAACCCTAAATTAGAATGTCCAAAAGGAGCAGTTCCTGGAGAAACAATAACATGTACATTATCAGCAACTATTGATAATATTACTGCTATTCAAGGAACATATAGTTTAGGACAAACTACATATGATAGTTTTACTTTTGATAGTAAAATTAAAAACTCATCATTACAAACTAGTGCTTCATCAACAGCATTTACTATTCAAGAAAATGAAAATGCTGGAAGCATTTCAACTGTCCTTGGAACAAAAAATATAACAATAGGAACTTTAAAAGTTAAGTTACCTAATATAGCTGGACCATATTATTTATCTATTGAATTTAGAGGAACAGATGCTGAAACATTTGGTACAGTTGGTAAACAAACACAAACTGCTACTATTAATCAAAACTCTCAGGATTCAACATTAAAAAGTTTATCAGTTGAAGGAATGATTTTAGGGCCTAAATTTGCACCTAATATAACAAGTTATTCACTTCCTGAAACAGATGAAGAATCAATTACAATAAAAGCTGAAGCAAATGATTCAACATCAAAAGTAACTGGTACTGGAACTGTACCACTAGAATATGGAAGTAATACTAAAGTAGTAACAGTAACAAGCGCTGCTGGAACTCAAACAAAATACACTATCAAAGTTACAAGAACAGATATGAGAGAAAGCATAAATATATTAAAGTCTTTAAGTGTTAAAGGATATACAATTACTCCAGCATTTGTGTCAACTACTAAAACATATAGTTTAAATGTTGAAAACAATGTATCTAAAGTAACTATTGAAGCAGCAGTAGAAAGTTCAAAATCATCATTTGTTAAAAATTATGGACCAAGAACAGTAACATTAAATTATGGAAAAAATGATGTAAAAATTAAAGTTAAAGCTGAAAATGGTTCTGAAAATACATATACAATTAATATTACTAGAAAAGATAATAGAGACGATAATAATTATTTAAGTACAATATCATTAAGTAAAGGTAATATTACATTTAGTAAAACAACAATGACTTATACAGTAAATGTAGATGGCAATGTAAAAGATATAACTATTTCTGCAGAAGCTGAAAGTCAAAAAGCAAAAGTATCTGGTACTGGTACTAAAGAATTAAAAGAAGGTACAAATAAATTTACTATTACAGTAAAAGCAGAAAATGAAACAGAAAGAAAATATACTGTTATTGTTAATAGGGGAAAAGCAACAGTTGAAACAAATGAAACAGCAGATACTAATGAAACAAATGAAACTATAGAAAATGTTGTTTATGTTAAATCTTTAGATATAAAAAATGCTAATATAGTTTTTGATCCTGATGTTCATGAATATACTGTTAAATTAAAACAAGGTGAAACAAAATTAGATATTTTATATCAAATAGAAGACGGCTATACTTCAACTCTTGAAGGAAATGATAATCTAAAAGATGGTTCTATTGTTAAATTAATAATAGATGATAATGGGCTTAGAATAGAATATAATTTCAATATTAAAATTGTTAGTGGAACTGAAGAAGAAGAGACTAGTTCTAATGATATTATTCTTTATGTAGCAATTGGTTTACTTGCACTAGTAGTTATTGGAATAGTATTATCTGCATTTACAAAAGAAAAACCAACTCCAGAGCAAGTAGTAAAACAAAAATATTTTCAAGATGATAATCAAAAGTTTTATACAAGTAAAACATTAATTGAAGGAGTTAAAAGTAGTCAAGTAAGTGGATCTATGATATCTCAAGTAGAAAGATCAAATAGTATGACTGAAAGAGCTAGTGAAATTCCACCAAAACCTGAAGTTCAAAATATTCCTGAACAAGTTGAAACATTAGATTTTGATCCAGTAACACAAGATGATATAAATAACCAAAATAATTTATAAAATAAAAAACGACTTAATAAAAATTAAGTCGTTATTTTTTAAAATGGTGACCCATAAGGGATTTGAACCCTTGAATGTCGCCTTGAGAGGGCGATGTGTTAACCATTTCACCAATGGGCCATGTACATAAACTATAACATTTTTTAATGATTTTTACAATAAAATATTATTAATTTTTCTTTATTTTCTAATTTACTTTTTTGCTTATTCATAGTATACTTTTTATAGTAGGGTAGTTAGGTGATTTAGCATGTTCGAAAATAAAGTACTTGTTAATTTGTATATATTATCATTAGGCAAAGATTTTGAATTATATATCCCTGTTAATGAAAAAGTAGGAAACATCACAAAACTTATTAATGGTAATATGTTTGATTCAATTGATTTTAGTAGAAATCATTCTATTTTAAATGTAGAAGATGGTACATGCTATAAAGCAAATACATTAATTAGAGATACAAATATAAAAAATGGAACAAAATTATTATTAGTATAGTCAATAAAGGGTTGGTATTGTGAACATATATTTTTACGACAAAAACAAAGTAATTAATTTTTCATTACCTAATAAAAAAATAGGTAATTTTTGGCTTGCTGATGAAAATGGTAAAAATATAGTTAATATCAATGGTGAAGAAGGTAAATGGGCATTATCTGGAAATAAAGATATAAATATTCTAGGAAATGTTGAAAATGGAAAAGTAGTATTTAAAGAAAATTCATACTTTGTAGTATCAAAAGAAAATGATAAAAGATTAATGTATGTTAATAGTTCAAATGATTCTACATATGATGGATATGTTGTAACAGAAGGTGTTCCATTCAAATTAGGAAAAGGAGCAACATGCGATATTATTGCTAAAAACCCATATTTACAAGATGAACATATGGAACTATTATTTGAAAATAATAAATGGACATTAAAAAGACTAAATAATTCAGTTGTTTATATAGACAACCATATGATGAAAGAAGAATCAAGAACATTAGGAAATGGAACTATTATTGATTTATATGGTATTAAAATTGTATTAATATATGGAAAAATATTTATTAATAATCCAAATCATGATTTAACATTAAACTCTAAATTAACTAAATGTGATTTTAGTGAAAAAGAAACAGTAGTAGATGAAGAAATAGAAGATATTAATATGTATGAGGATACAGATTACTTTTTAAGAAGTCCTCGTATGAAAAAGACTATTCAAACTTTTGAAATGAGTATTGATAGTCCTCCTGGAAAAGAAGAAATGCCAGAACAAAGTTTATTAATGACTATTGGACCTATGATTACAATGGGAGCAAGTAGTTTTGTTTCAGTTATTAATACCATAATGATGGCAAATACAGGTGGTAAATCTAAATTACAAATTGGTTTAACTTTATTTGTTTCAGTTTGTATGCTAGCTAGTATGGTTTTATGGCCAAACTTAACTAGAAAAATGGAAAAGAAGAAAAAACAAGAAAAAGAAGCAGAAAGAATTCAAAAATATAGAGCATATATTGATAAGAAAAGAGCAGAGATTGTTAAAGAATATGATGCTCAAAGAAAAATATATGAAGAAAACTTATTAACATTACCTGCTTGTTATGACATTATTACAAATAAAAGAAGAACATTATGGGAAAGAAAAATAGATCAAGGAGACTTTTTAACAGTTAGACTTGGTATAGGAACTGTACCATTTGATGCTAAGATAGGTTATCATAGTGAAGACTTCAGAATGGATGAAGATGAACTTAAGAACTTAGTAGAAGGATTAGTTAAAGGTTACAAAGATATAGAAAAAGTTCCACTAGGATTCTCACTTGCACAAAATAGATTAACAGCACTATGTGGAATGTATCCAAAATATATTAAATTTATGGATAATATATTCCTACAATTAATGGCATATCATAGCTATGATAATTTAAAATTTGTAATATTAACTAATAAAGATAATGCAGAAAGATGGTCATATATTAAAGAAACACCATATTGTTTCTCAGATGATAAAGGTATAAGATTCTTCGCAACAACAGTTGAAGAAATGCAAGAAGTATCAAATTATTTAGAAAAAGTATTTGATGGAAGAGATGCATTAAATAAATCAGGTGGTGGAGAAGGATCTGGAGATTATTCTAAGTTTAAAACATATTATTTATTAGTTACAGATGATATAGATGCATCAAGAAAAATAAATATTGTTGATAAAACATTAAAAGCTAAATCAAATTTAGGATTTAGTATAATAACAATAGAAGAAAAGTTATCAAAAATACCTAGTGAAGTAACAAACTTCATATCAATTGGAGATAATATTTCAGCTATTATTAGTACTATTGGAAATGAACAAATTAAATTTAATGATGAGATTACTGAATTTGATATGAATTTATGTACATCAGTTATTTCAAACTTACCATTATATTTAACAGAAAATGCTAAAGAATTACCAAATACTATAACATTCTTAGAAATGTTTGGTGTTGGTCAAATAGAACAATTAAATGTACTTAATAGATGGGCTAGTAATGATCCAACTAAATCATTAAAAACTGAAATTGGTGCTAATGAAAATAATGATGTATTTATGTTAGATTTACATGAAAAACAACATGGACCTCATGGTTTAGTTGCAGGTATGACTGGTTCAGGTAAATCTGAATTTATCATTACATTTGTACTTTCAATGGCAGTTAACTATAGTCCAGAAGAAGTAGCATTTGTACTTATTGACTACAAAGGTGGTGGCTTAGCTGGTGCATTTGAAAACAGTGAGCTTGGTAAAAAACTTCCACATGTTGTAGGAACAATAACAAACTTAGATAAATCAGAAATTAATAGAGCTTTATCTTCAATACAAAGTGAATTAAGAAGAAGACAAGAAAGATTTAATGAAGTTAAAGAACAAACTGGTGAAAGTACATTAGATATTTATAAATATCAAAAACTATATAGAGAAGGTGTTGTTGATGAACCAATGCCACACTTAATAATCGTAAGTGATGAGTTCGCAGAATTAAAAGATCAACAACCAGACTTCATGGATGATTTAGTTTCTACAGCACGTATTGGACGTTCTTTAGGAGTACACTTAATTCTAGCAACACAAAAACCAAGTGGTGTAGTAGATGCACAAATTTGGTCAAATGCTAAATTTAAAGTATGTTTAAAAGTTCAAGATAAAGCAGACAGTATGGAAATGATCAAAACAGATTTAGCAGCAGAATTAAAACAAACTGGTCGTTTCTATTTACAAGTAGGTTATAATGAATACTTCGCTAAAGGACAAGCTGCATGGGCAGGAGCTCAATATTATCCAGCAAAAGAATATAAAAAAGCTTCAGATAAGAATATTTATTTCATAGATAATACAGGCTTTGTAAGTAAAACAATTAAAAATACTATTTCTAAGAAAACAGTAGAATCTCAAGGTGAAGAACTTACAAATATTGTTAAATATTTAATAAATATTGGAAATGATACAGAATTAAAGATAAGACCATTATGGTTAGATAAAATACCAGCTAAAGTATTACTCTCTACTATATCTAAAAAATATGAATATAAGAAAGTTAATTATTTCTTAAATCCAATTATTGGTGAATATGATGATCCAGCTAATCAAACACAAGGTATGCTTACATTGCCAATAAGTGAACAAGGAAATGTAATTGTTTATGGTAGTGGTGATAGTGGTAAAGATGAATTTGCATCAAGTTTCATCTATTCATGTATTACAACATATACAACTAATGAGTTAAATATGTATATTATGGATTTCGGTGCTGAAACATTACAAAACTTTAGAGAAGCTCCACAAGTTGGAGATGTAATGATTAATGGCGACGATGAAAAGATTAATAATATAGCTAAGATGTTAAATAGTGAAATGAATAAACGTAAAAAACTATTTATGTCATACAATGGTAATTATCAAGATTATATTAAACTTAGTGGACAAACATTACCAAATATCGTAGTAGTAATTAACTCAATAGAAATATTAACAGAAGTATATCAAGAATATACTGAAAAAATTATTTCTCCTGTAAGAGAAGGTAGTAAGTATGGTATATATTTTGTAATCTTAACAACTAGTCAAAGCACTGTTAAATTTAAAGTATCACAAAGTTGTAAATTACAATTATGCTTACAAATGATAAATGCTAATGATTATAGAGATATACTTGGCAAGACAAATGGTTTAGTACCATCTGCTGTATTAGGTAGAGGTCTTACTAGAATTGGAGAAGTATGTGAATTCCAAACTGCTTCAATTACAACAGAAGAATCATCATTTAATGCTATTAAAGGTATTATTGATAGGTTAAAAGCTTCTAATTTACCAAAAGCTAAACCAGTACCAGTAATGCCAGATGTAATTAAATTAGATCTATTTAGTAGTAAATTTACAGGACTTGATAGTGTACCAATTGGTATTATAAGAGATTCATTAAATGCACAATTATATGACTTTAAGAAAAATACATTTAATATTATTTCATCTAATGAATTAGAATTAATGAGACCATTTGTTAAGAACTTAGTAGCATTATTTGAAAAGAATAATACATTTAATAAGATTGTTATTGATGCTAGTAGTTTCTTTGAAAACTTTAATAATCAAATAGAGTATGTTGAAAGTAATTTTGATGCTGCTATTGATAAATTAAAAGGAATTAATGATCAAGTTCAAGAAGTATTAAAAGCAAATAATATGAATCCAAGAAGTGTTAGTGAATTACCAAATACTGCATGTATAATTATTGGTATTGATAAATTCTTTAATAAATTAGATGCTGATCATCAAAATATATTTAAAGAATTATTATCAACAAATAAAGAAGTTGCTAAGATGAATTTCATATTTGTTGATATACCATCTGCATTTAAGAAATTTGAATATGATGATTGGTATAAGTCATCTGTAAATGCTAATGATGGTATTTGGATTGGTGGAGGAGTAACACAACAATTCTTAATTAAATTAACAATTCAACTTACATCATTCTCTAATATTGGAAATGATTTCGGCGTATATGTTAAAAATGGTATGCCAGTTATTATTAAACCAATTAATGAGATTAAATAAAGTGTAAAGTAAGTTGATAAAAACATTGGTTTTATGATAAATTAAATATAAGGAGGATAGAAAATGAATCATAAAGTAAATAGTGTACAAAATTTATATGATGATGCAGTAGGCCTATTCAACAATGTAGTTACTGGTGGATCTAATACAAGTGCAGATACAATAATCAGTAACATAATGGCAGGAATAGATAATCTAAAAGGATGCTGGGAAGGAAAAGATGCAGGA
>OCVV011357910.1_pt1 | contig 80787 bp, 61 predicted proteins | sample 1539721 | NCBI WGS metagenome assembly OCVV01 (sample SAMN02144230, study PRJEB22623) | gut metagenome | biome: sheep rumen | host: Ovis aries | place: New Zealand
TTGAGAAGATAACTACTCCGATAAATGAGAGAAGCTGTGCAATCATTACGCGCACGATCATCATTTCATCTGTTCCGCTTTCTGTAGTTATATGAAGCAAATTAGTGGCGATGGAGTGTTAATATAGTTGAGTTATTTAAAAACGGTTATACTAGTTTGAGGCGGCTCTATCTCCAAAGAATTTGGTAAATACCAGCCCAATGGACAGGCACACTATACCGAAGAGAAGCTGCAGCCCAAAGCTTGGGAGGAGCTCACTGAGTGGTGCATTTTCATACCATATCTTACGGGAAGCGATGGAGTACCAGTAATTCGGTATGAATCTTCCTACCTTTGCAACATTATCACCCAGAATGGTGAGATCCACAAAGGTTCCGCCAAGAAATGAGAAGGACAGACCGATGATGTTGGTTATGAATGCCGATGTATTTCCGGATACCGTTTTCTCGATTCCAATCGGTAGGGTTGATATCATAGAAAGCAGCATGGTAGTGGTTAATGTATATATAAATGCATTAGCAACTGATAACCACCATGCCTTGGTAAAGATAAACTTTGCACCATCGGCAGCGGTAGCAAAACCGACAAGTATTATGGTCACAACTATAGCGAGCGTTGCTGCTCCAAGTATCAGAGCTATATTTCTGGTATTCATTTTCATAGAAGAAACGATAGTTCTGTTTTTCTTTTCTTTCTCGTTGAAGCTGATGATGACCGGAAGAACGCATGTAAATATGATGGACAGTATTCCGTAAGGAAGAAAGAGAAATGCCGTGTAGGAAATCTCTGCCGGAGGCATTTCCTGTTTCATCATCGTTACGAAGGCAGCCGGATCGAGAGCTTCTTTTGTTTTTTCAGAGGCGTAGTCGAGAGTTTTGCCCTCTGCCAGATAGTCCGCTACTGAGTTCAGGTACTGGTTCATCTGCATATTCACGAATAGTCCACGTGGCATAGCCTCGTCATAGGTTCCCTTAAGAAGCTTTTCCGTGATTTCATCAGAGGAGGCTTCGTGGTTCTTAACAGCCTCTACATATTCATAAAATGCGTCTTCAAAGCCCTTTGGAATAACGATATACTCAGTTATCGACTGATAGTAAAGCATATCCTTTATCTGATCATCGGTGTAGGTGCCTTCCTTCAGATCATGCATTTCGTCTAAGTATCCGACAAATTCCTCTGAAAACTCTGAATGGTCCTCGTCAACTACGAGAAGTCCGTAGCTCGTCATTTCCACCGTCTCCGGTTGAGGAGTGCTGGAGTTTATCAGCATCATCAGCATGACTATGTTGATGACTATATATAATAAAATCCCCACCCTGTATTGTTTCATTACTTTGAAAAATGTTTTATATACCTGCATAGTTTTTCCCTTGCTTTGAAAAATGTTTTATATATCTGCATAGCTTTCTGTCACTATGGTTTGTTGTTCGCTGTGTCTGGTGTCTTCTGCAATAAGTCTTGTATTTCTGGTGTGTTATGCTGTAAGTGTGGTGTGTCTGATGTCTTCTGATATAAGCGTGGTGTGTCTGGCGCTTTCTGCTGTAGGTCTGGTACGTTATTAATGTTATAAAGATTTATATGAAGTTCGTCTGGATAATATGATTCCAATCACGAGCATAACCGCACTTAGTATCAGCATATACATAAGTGATCTGTAGTATCTTGGACCCGGTCCAAAGATGTTGATAGCGTAAAATGCATCTGTTATAACAGCGGATGGATTGATGCGGTTAAACAGTGGGAACTTCTCCTCGATGATGATCTTCATATCACCTATCATAAGTCCTGACAGGAAACCACCTCCCAGGGTGAGAGCCATCAGGATAGTCTCTTTTTTGTCTGCCGACATTTTTCCCAGATGGGAAACCATATATCCCAGTATTACACCCATAACACTTGCGAGAAATGCGGTGAAGTAGATCAGACCCAGGTTGCCCCCGAATCTTATTCCCAGAATGAGAATCAGATAGGTAAGTGTGATAAAGGATATAGCTCCCTGAGCGAGTATCAGGGCAACCACCTGTGCCAGTTCGTAGAATACCTTGTTGATAGGAGCGGTATCGATACGGATACCGGTCGTTGTCTGATTGGCACAGTTACTGGCGATAGAGCTAAGAGAGCCAAAGGAACCCATTATCGAAATCATGGCAATCAGGTTATAGAAGTAAGAAACGAAAGGATCTTTGTTGTTTCCTGCCATTCCCTTTGCTTCGACGAAGTCTATACTTTTTGTGGATTCGTCCATTACGGTATCAGCAGAGCCCAGTTCGTCGGGGGCATCATTTATGGTATCGATAGCCTTCTGCACCTGCAATCTGTATGTGGCAATAATGCTGGACAGGATACTATGCTTTACACCTCCACCATTTACTTCGAGAGAGATGTCATTTAACCCTGATATAGTTATGATTCCTGCTATATCACCATCCTTTAATAGCTGCAGTGCTTCTTCGTGGTGTGAGACTTCTACCTCTTTTATCATCTTTGTTTTGTTATCGTCAAAGGTCAGGTCGCTTATGATTTCCATAAAGGGAAGGTCCTGCTTTTCGATGGCATCAATTTCTGACTTATCCACTGTGACATATTCATAGGGAAATCCATCCAGATTATAATCCCTCATATCCTCAAAGCTTTGGATATCCTCGATATGCTCCAGAGTCTCCTCTGATATAGGCTCCTCTTCTGTGAAGTCCTGTCCCATTGCCTCTGCGACAGCCTTGCTCTCATTATATTCTTTCATATCCTCAGATATTTTATCTGTATCCAGATGGGAAAAGGCTTCCATAACTCTGTACTCATTCAGCGCATCCTCTGTAACCTCGATAACGACAGGAATGGGTGAGTTCTGATTGTTGGAATATATGGAGTTAAATGCAAAATAAAACAGTGTTCCAAGTGCAATGGGGAATGCAAGAGTCCAGAAGATATACTTTCTGGAGCGAAAACTAAACTTAAGCTGAGTTAATATTATTCGTCCGAACATTTTATTACTCCTTATCTCTAAGTTCCTTGCCGGTTATCTCAAGGAATACGTCATTTAGTGTTGGAAGCTCTGAGTAGATGCGGTCATAGCTCAGATTGTTTTCGGAGAAATACTCGATTACATGGGTGATGTTATGCTTTCCTCCGTCACATTTTATGGTGAGTTTTTCACCAAGATAGTTTACATCATATACATGATTCAGCTTTCTGAGGGCATCGATATGCTCAGCAGGAAAATGTCTCACATCGACGATAACATTTTCCGTATTCTTTATGCGGCCTTTGAGTTCCTCGCTGGTGCCGGAGGCGACTTCCTTTCCCTTATCCATAATGAGTATGCGTGAACAGATCTGCTCGATCTCTTCCATATAATGGGAGGTATATATAATGGTAGCGCCCTGTCTGTTCAGTTCCACTACGCCTTCCAGAATCTTGTTTCTGGACTGTGGATCAACAGCAACTGTCGGCTCGTCAAATATGATGAGGTCAGGCTTATGAGCGATTCCGCAGGCGATATTCAGTCTCCTGAGAAGTCCGCCGGACAGTTTTTTGGGAAAGAATTTACGGAAGTCATTTAAGTCCACGAACCGGATGGCATCCTCCACATACTTGGCACGTGTTTTCCTGTCCTTGATATACAGACCACAGAAATAGTCAATATTTTCATATACCGTAAGTTCATAGAATACGGCAACATTCTGGCTGACAACACCGATTCTTTTCTTGATATCCAGACGTTTTGGACTCATCTTTTCTCCAAATATCTCGATGTCGCCCTTGTCATAGGACAGGAGGGACAGCAGACAGTTCATGGTGGTGGTCTTTCCGGAACCATTTGGACCAAGCAGACCGAAGATCTCGCCCTCCTTTATTTCCAGACTGAAGTTGTCCAGCGCGATAAGCTCTTTATAGCGCTTTACCAAATTTGTGATCTTTACAACAGTTTCGCTCATTTTTGTACTCCTTATTTTTTGATGGCTCATACTCGAATTATTTTAATCGTATGATAGCATTTTCGTGGGAAAGCGGTAGTGAGCAGAGTCATTTTGTGGATGTGACAAATGTCATAAGATATTTTTCTGACAAATGTCATAAGATATTTTTCTTGACATAATCAGATTTAGGCATATAATACACTTTAGCGCGTTAAACCGTTAGTGCAATAAAGTGCGTTATCATGGATATTCGCGCTGACAGATTAGGAGGTTTTTATTATGGTAATCAAAGTCGCTTTACTGATCATCTTTTTTGCTGTAATGATCGGAATAGGTATCTATTCACGTAACAAAGCAAAGAATGTAAATGACTATGTTCTTGGCGGCCGTACAGTCGGTCCCTGGATATCGGCATTTGCATTTGGAACTTCTTACTTCTCATCCGTTGTATTCATCGGTTATGCAGGACAGTTCGGATGGAAATTCGGTCTTGCTTCTACCTGGATAGGTATCGGAAATGCGTTTATCGGAAGCCTTCTGGCATGGCTTATACTTGGCCGTCGTACCAGACTTATGACACAGCAGCTGGATGCCAAGACTATGCCGGAGTATTTTGGAAAAAGATTTGATTCCAAAGCACTTAGAGTAGTAGGCTCTGTCATTGCATTTGTATTTCTTGTTCCATATACAGCAGGTGTATATAATGGTCTTTCAAGACTTTTCGGAATGGCTTTCTCTATAGATTACCGCATCTGTGTAATCATCATGGCTCTGCTTACAGGAGCATATGTTGTAATCGGTGGTTACATGGCTACTGCGTTAAATGATTTTGTTCAGGGTATCATCATGCTTATAGGTATATGCGCTGTCATCGGTGCTGTACTTTCCGGACAGGGCGGATTCCTGAATGCTCTTAAGTCTCTTTCAAATGTTGAAACAGATCCTACAGTTACAACGGCTGCTCTTCTGGACAGCAAGGGGCTCTTTGCCAGCTTCTTTGGACCGGATCCGCTTAGTCTTCTTGGTGTAGTAATCCTTACTTCCCTTGGAACGTGGGGACTTCCTCAGATGGTTCACAAGTTCTATGCCATCAAGGATGAAAAAGCAGTTAAGACAGGAACGGTTGTTTCTACATTTTTCGCTATTATAATTGCAGGAGGCTGCTATTTCCTCGGAGGCTTCGGACGTCTCTTTGGTGATATAGAAGGCGTTGTTACTACTCTTGAAGATGGTACAGTTAAGGTTGCTTATGATTCCATCGTTCCTTCAATGCTTTCAACACTTCCTGATATACTTATCGGTGTGGTAGTTGTGCTTGTATTCTCTGCATCCATGTCAACTCTTTCTTCACTGGTTCTTACCTCCAGTTCAACCCTTACACTTGATCTGATTCGACCACTTATGAAGAAGGATATGAAGGAGAAAACACAGCTCAGACTTATGCAGGTGCTGGTTATGTGCTTTATCATACTTTCAGTTGTGATAGCATTTAACCCACCTACATTCATAGCACAGCTCATGGGTGTATCGTGGGGAGCTCTTGCAGGTGCATTTCTCGCTCCATTCATGTATGGACTTTACAGCAAAAAGATCACGAAGGCTTCTGTATGGGCAAGCTACATCATTGGTGTAGGCTTTACCCTGCTGAATATCTTTATGACACAGGCTGGAACACCTATCATCAAGTCACCTATTAATGCCGGTGCTGCTACCATGATAGCCGGACTTATCATAGTACCGATCGTAAGTCTTATAACACCGAAGCCAGATCAGAAAAAGATTGATGATATATTCCTCTGCTACGAGAAAACTGTCGAAGTACCTGAGACAGAGAATCTTGGAAAGTGACAGGGGGACAGGTGACAGGGGGACAGGCACCTTGTCACATACCTGAGACAGAGAATCTTGGAAAGTGACAGGGGGACAGGCACCTTGTCACATATTTATAAGTAATCCGGCTGCCATAGTCTCTTTTTAGAGAAAGTGGCAGCCGTTTTTTTATAAAGTTATAAAAAATTTATACAAATGTGATAGAAATTAAAATAATATACGTATCATATTATGAAGGGTAAGGTTTAAAGTGGGTACGTTTTAAAAGGCGTGAGGAGGTGCAGGTTTATGAGAAGAATTATGAAAATGAGAAAGATAAATGCTTTAATACTGGCTATTACTGTCACTATGGGATTGGCAGGATTACCTGTAAATGCAGAAAAGGTTTATCCTGAAGATTATCATGTTACAGATGAAGAGTGGGAAAAGGCTAAGAATGAGTTTAAGAAGCAAAATAATGAATGCACAGAAACTGAGCTGGAACAGGAAAGAGCAGTATATGAGTATGATCAGTGGAGCATCCTCTATAGTGAACAAATAAAAACGGAGGGCGGGCAGAAATACCTATATAACTATGGCGAGCCCGAAGCAAATGTATGGTTTTGTGATGTCGATGATGGTTCTAAAACACCTGACTGGTACCGGAACCATAGCAGATGGGTTTATTCTGATGAAAATGGAAAGCTCTATGTGGATACCTGGAGGGAGATAGATGGTAAATGGTACCACTTTGATAATGATGGTTATATAAATATTAACTGGTATAAGGATAAAGAAGACTGGTACTATCTTGATCCGGAAACAGGAGCTATGAGATCCGGAGGCTGGTTTCAGAGCAGTGACCATTTCTGGTATTACCTGGATAATAGTGGAAGGATGCAGACAGGCTGGGTTTATGTCAAAGGTGCCTGGTATTATATGGATGAAACAGGACATGCTTTACTTGGAAGCTGGCTTAGTTATAATGGAAAATGGTATCTGCTGGGAGCAGATTACAGGATGAAGACCGGCTGGGTGGAGCAAGGTGACGGTACGTGGTACTACTTTGATGAATCCGGTGCTATGGTTACAGGAGACTATAGCATTGATGGAAAAAAATATGAATTTGACGTAACAGGAAAATGGACAAAGTAACAGGTTGTTTCATTTTCGGAGGCCTGATCAGATGAAGCATCATACAGATAAGATAAATGATAGTAATTATATAGAGGAATTGAGAAGGCACAATGAAGATGCTCTTGAATTCGTTCTGAGAAGATACGGCAACCTTTTGAAGTCAGAGATAAGGTGTTATCTACAGGGGTATCAGGACGAACAGGAGCAGTGCCTTCTTGATGTGTTAATGAGGATCTGGGACAATATTGATAAATTTGATGCTTCAATGGGTTCATTTCCAAACTGGATAGTCGCATTATCCAGATACAGGGCCATAGATTTTCTGAGAAGAAATGCCGGGGTAGAGATTTCTTCGCTGGAAGAGCTGCTGGAGAGGGGAGATGATGTGCTGGCTTCCTTAGAAGAAACGGCTTCGATTGATATATCTGAAGAGGTAATAAAAGCGGAGGATTTTAAAGAAAAGCTTTGCGATGCTCTGGGGTGCCTCGAACCAAATGACAGGGAACTGTTTATCAAATTATTTATTGAAGAGATAAGCGTTGAGGATCTTTCACGGCAAACAGGAATGTCAAAACCGATTATCTATAACAGAGTATCACGGGGGCGGAAAAAATAATGGGAAGGAGGAGAAAGTCTGATGAAGAAAGATAATATATATGAGCTTATCAATAATATGATGACAGATGCAGACGAGAAGCTTGAATCAGAACAGTGGCCTGAGCTTACTTATGAAGAAACAGAAAAGATAATGAAAAAGCTTAGAGAAAGACGCAATCCTCCTTACAGAAAAAGATTATTTTCCTATGCTCTGGCTGCGATATTACTTGTCGGACTTTTAACCTATGGGTTATATTTTCTATCACAGAGATTAACACAGGAGAAAAATGATAACATCTCATCTGGTCAGATGGCAGAAGAAAGTCTGACAGAACAGCCGGCGGAAGAAGATACGTCTGATCAGATAAAAGATAATTCTTCTTATGAAGCCCGCCATACGGATAAAGAGCAGAAGGAAACAACTGCTGAAGAGGCTGCTGCTGATGAAACAGTTATATTAGAGAGGCATGATTTTAAGGTGGTTTCTTCATATATGACGCAGGAAGAGTATGCGATAAAGGACGAGCCGGAAGAAGACAGGGGGCTTAGTGTGGTTGTCTGGAATGCCGGAGGCAACTCGGACTGTAACTTTACCAGAGTACTGTTTTCTGTCATAGGCGATGATATTGTCAAGCTGCACATTACTATAGATAAATGTGGACTATATACTGAAACACCGACCGATATTGATCCGGAGGAGTTTCTTGAATATAGAGGCGGAGACTATGAATCAAAGTATGGTATCGTTGTCAGTCCCGATAAGACATGGACGGTATTCGCTCCATTTGGCGAAACGAAATCCATAGATATTGTTGAGGTGGCCGGCAATGATATTACAGTTGATTATTCAGAAGATATGAAATATGGTTTTTTCATTCCTTATGAACTGACAGAAGAACTGAATGAAAAAGGACTGCTGGGAAATGTATTTGAGTGGTATGAAAATGAATATATAGTAAATTCTCTCCGGGATGCCGAACTATTGGTAGAGGCAACATACAGCAATGGAGATGTTATAACCAAATCGTATACAGTTAATCCCGGCTGGGTGCAATACTATACTATGCCCGGAACAGGATATCAGGTGGCGGAAGATGAATTTGCTTATGATGAAGATGCAGCAGATACCTTCAGCGATATTAATACAACTGAGTCTGTTTATGGAATAATACTGAAGGAAAATTAGAATTTCTGGACACGATTAAGTAAACTACCGTGAACAATTGTAATTAATACATTAAAGCAGGATTAGCCTGAAGTTATAGTATGGGAAAGCTAAAGCGTCTGTAGGTTTTTAACTTACGGGCGCTTTTTAGGTTGACCTATGGGCGGTTTTTTCTGATTGAAAAAATGGCACATATCTTTGTTAGTTATGCTTTAACATCTTGATTATTTATGTTAATATATACTCTGTATATCTACGTCTGAAGGAGAACTGTGATGAAATTCACAAAGATGCATGGTATAGGCAATGATTATGTCTATGTAAATTTATTTGAAGAGAGGGTAGATGATCCATCGGCACTTGCCACACTTGTCAGCGACAGGCATTTTGGAATAGGTTCAGATGGACTTATCCTGATCGGTCCGAGCGATAAGGCGGACTTTATGATGGATATGTATAATCTGGATGGTTCCAGAGGCAAAATGTGCGGAAATGGGATCAGATGCGTGGGCAAATATGTTTATGATCATGGTCTTACCAGTAAGAAGATAATCACAGTAGAAACCTTGGCAGGTATCAAGACTCTGAATCTGAGTATCAAACCGGTTGGTGAAGTGCCGGGGTATAGCTTAGTCAGCAATGAAGGCTATGTGGTTTCTCAGGTCACGGTAAATATGGGTTCGCCTATATTTACACCTGAAGAGATACCGGTTAAGCTGGCACCGGGCTATGCACCCAAAAAACTGGGAAGTCTTATAGAACTCAGTCCTGTCAAGAATCCTGAGCTGGATCCAAAGCAGAAGGTTGTATATGACATGGGAATCGTTGTGGGAAATGATTATTATAATGGAACCGGTATTTCCATGGGCAATCCTCACTTTGTTGTATTTGTAGATGATGTAGATAGTCTTCCTATCGAAAAGATAGGTCCGATGTTTGAAAAGCATCCTTTATTCCCTGAAAGTGTAAATACAGAATTTGTCCGGATAATAGACAGAACTCATGTGAAAATGAGAGTCTGGGAGAGAGGTTCCGGGGAAACTATGGCATGCGGAACCGGTGCTACAGCTACCGCTGTTGCATGTATGCTTCATGGCTTTGTCGATAATACGGTGACTGTTTCACTTCTGGGAGGAGACCTCAGTATCAGATGGGATATGGAGGAAAACAGTGCTTTCATGACCGGACCTGCCACAACGGTTTTTGAGGGGGATTATTAAGGTTTTATTGTTTTAAGTGGTTTTATGAAACAAGGAGTAACAAAAGGTGTTTAAGGTAAATCAGGATTATCTAAAGCTTCCGGGAAGCTATCTTTTCTCGGAAATAGCAAAGAGGGTAAAGGAGTATTCAGAGGCAAATCCGGAGAAGAAGATAATCAGGCTGGGAATAGGAGATGTAACACAGCCTCTCTGCCCGGCAGTTATAAAGGCTCTTCACAGTGCCGTTGATGAGATGGCAGAGGCAGATACATTTAAAGGCTATGCACCGGATCTTGGATATGAATTTCTGAGATCTACCATAGCGGATAAGGTCTATAAACCGCTGGGAGCGGATATAGATAAGGATGAAATATTTGTTAGTGACGGCGCAAAGTCGGACTCAGGAAATATTCAGGAGATATTTGACAGGAATGTGAAGATTGCTGTTTGTGATCCGGTCTATCCTGTGTATGTTGATACAAATGTTATGGCAGGCAGAACCGGTACCTATGATGCGGCTACCGGACTCTGGAGTGATGTTATCTACATGCCGTGTACTGCTGAAAATGGCTATGCACCCGAGCTGCCGTTAGATGGCAGGGATGGACTGGGTAAGGATAACAGGGTTCCGGATATCATTTATCTCTGTTTTCCTAATAATCCGACCGGAGCAACCATCACGAAGGATGCACTTCAGGACTGGGTTGACTATGCAAACCGCATCGGTGCAGTTATAATATACGATGCTGCATATGAAGCATATATTTCAGAGGAGGATGTACCGCATAGTATCTATGAGATGCGTGGAGCAAGAACCTGTGCCATAGAGATAAGATCCTTCTCGAAGAATGCCGGCTTTACCGGAACGAGACTGGGATATACAGTTATTCCAAAGGACATAAAGGATAGTGATGGAAATACACTTCATGCACTCTGGGCAAGACGTCATGGAACCAAGTTCAATGGCGCACCATACATTGTTCAGAAGGCGGGAGAAGCTGTTTTTTCAGAGGAAGGTCAGCGCGAGACTAACGAGCAGATAGCCTACTATATGAAAAATGCTGCCTATATACTGGAGGGGCTTAAGTCTGCCGGTTATACAGTATCAGGTGGTGTAAATGCACCTTATATCTGGCTACGGACTCCGGACAGGATGAGCAGTTGGGATTTCTTTGACTATCTTCTGAAAGAGGCAAATGTGGTTGGAACTCCCGGTTCGGGATTCGGTCCAAGCGGAGAAGGACATTTCAGGCTTACTGCATTTGGAAGCTATGAGAATACAGTAGAGGCGATAGACAGAATAAAGAAACTGTGAGAAAACAGCAGAGGCGATAGAAAGAATAAAGAAGCGGTGAGACTACAGTAGAGGAGATAGACGGTATATAGAAGCTGCGAGACTCATATAGAGGGCGGAGCGGCGGATAAGACAGCCGGATTTTGATGATTAGAAGAATAGAAGAATAAAAGATAGATAATTATAAATTAAGGGTATGTTAAAAGGGAGGAGCATATGAAGGTTGTAATACTTGCAGGTGGTTACGGAACGAGAATAAGTGAAGAAAGTCATTTGAAGCCAAAGCCAATGATCGAGATAGGAGGAAAGCCTATCCTGTGGCATATCATGAAGGAGTATTCCTACTATGGTATCAATGAATTTATCATATGTGCAGGCTATAAGCAGCATGTGATAAAGGAGTGGTTTGCAAATTACTATCTGCACAACTCAGATATAACATTTGATTTTTCTGATGATAATAAGATGACGGTTCATAGTAATGTTGCTGAGCCGTGGAAGGTAACTATAGTTGATACCGGACTCAATACAATGACCGGCGGAAGACTGAAGAGAGTTCAGAAGTTTGTGGGCGATGAGACATTTATGCTTACCTATGGTGATGGTGTGTGCGATATCGATATGAATAAGCTTCTGGAGTTCCATAAGTCTCATGGCAAGATAGCAACTATTACAGCCGTTCAGCTTGGACAGAGATTCGGAATCCTTGATATCACAGATGAAGGAGTGATCACCAGCTTCCGTGAAAAGGATGACGAGGATAAGGCAAGAATCAACGGCGGATACATGGTGCTCGAACCAAAGGTATTTGACTATCTTGTTGATGACACGACTGTATTTGAGCAGGCACCTATGAAGGGAATGGCTGCAGATGGACAGCTCATGGCATATGAATTTGATGGCTACTGGCAGTGCATGGACACCAAGCGCGAGATGGACAAACTAAATGCACTCATCGACAGCGGCAAAGCTCCATGGATGAAGTGGAACAAGTGACAGGGGGACAGGCACCTTGTCACATGTGACAGGGGGACAGGCACCTTGTCACATTCATTACGATAAACAAAGGACACATATAATGAATAAGAAAGATTTAGAGTTTTATAAAAATAAAAGGGTACTGGTTACAGGTCACACGGGATTTAAGGGAAGCTGGCTGTGTCAGATACTTCTCAGTGCCGGGGCAGAGGTGACCGGCTATTCGCTGGAGCCACCTACAACGCCCAGTCTTTTTGATGAGGCTGCGCTTGCAAACCGCATCAATCATGTCGTTGGTGATATTCGCGACAGAGAAAAGCTGATGCAGGTATTTAAGGACGTACAGCCTGAGATAGTATTTCACCTGGCAGCTCAGCCCATCGTAAGAATATCTTATCAGGATCCGGTCGGCACCTATGAGACAAATGTTATGGGTACCGTAAATATCTGTGAGGCTGTAAGACAGACACCGAGTGTAAGATCTTTTCTAAATGTTACAACAGATAAGGTATATAAAAATAATGAGTGGTGCTGGGGTTATCGTGAGGACGAACCTCTGGATGGATATGATCCATATTCGAATTCCAAATCCTGCTCAGAGCTTGTAACACATAGCTATATTAATTCATTTTACAATGATATGGACGTGGCTGTATCTACTGCAAGAGCCGGAAATGTAATCGGTGGCGGTGATTTTGCACCTGACAGAATCATTCCTGACTGTGTAAGAGCTGCCGAAAGGATGCTGGTAACCGGCAGGACTTCCGGTGATGAGAGTGAGGATACGGGTGTAATAATCGTCAGAAATCCATTTTCTACAAGACCGTATCAGCATGTTCTTGAACCGCTTAATATCTACCTTACTATAGCTAAGGAACAGTATGAGAATAAGTCAAAGGCGGGCTTCTACAATGTTGGACCGGATGACAGCGACTGTGTAACAACAGGCGATATAGTTGATAAGTTCTGTTCTGCCTGGAATACAGGAAGGGTTACTTCAGAGAGCTATGAGGGCAGGGCGCAGGACGGAAAGCTGAGCTGGCTAAACAAGCATGATGGTGGACCTCACGAGGCGAATTTCCTGAAGCTGGACTGTTCACTTATCAAGCAGGTGTTCGGATGGAAGCCGGTGTGGAACATAGATAAGGCTATCGAGATGGTAGTCCAGTTCTCAAAGAGAAGGATAGAGATATTTGAGGAAGAGGGCATACCGGGAACGGATGATATTACCGGCGCAACTAAGAGAATCAACCAGAAGATTACAGAAGAGATGAACAGAGAAATCGATGAGTTCTTTGGTTAAGTCCGGTGGTGGTTTAGGGTTGCTTGATGAGAAGCAGATGTATAGTGAAAACATGCCGAAAAAGATATACAGAAAAGACATATAGAAAACTCATATAGACAAAGGAAGGATTAGACGATGAAGTGGAATAGCGAAGCTGAAGCAAGAGAAGAAATCAAGGGGCTGGTTGCCGAGTATTATCAGCAGTTTAAAAAACCTGAGCAGGATAAGCCATTTAAAGAGGGAGACAGGATATCCTATGCCAGCCGTGTATATGATGAGAAGGAAATGATGTCTCTTACAGACGCAACTCTGGATTTCTGGCTTACAACAGGAAGATTTTCAGATGAGTTTGAGAAGAACTTTGCTGAATGGATAGGAGTAAGATTTGCAAATCTGGTAAATAGTGGTTCTTCAGCAAACCTGCTGGCATTTATGGCGCTGACATCACCTCTTCTTGGTGACAGACAGGTTAAGAGAGGGGACGAGGTAATAACCGTTGCTGCCGGCTTCCCGACAACAGTAGCGCCTATTATCCAGTATGGTGCAGTTCCTGTATTCGTTGATGTAAAGCTTCCTGAATACAACATAGATCCGGATCTTCTGGAGGCGGCTGTATCAGATAAGTCAAAGGCTGTTATGATCGCACATACACTTGGCAATCCATTTGACATTAAGGCAGTCAAGAAATTCTGCGAGAAGCATAATCTCTGGCTCATCGAGGATAACTGTGATGCGCTTGGAACCAAATATACAATAGATGGAGTAACAAAGTTCTCCGGAACATGGGGAGATATCGGAACCAGCAGCTTCTATCCTCCACACCATATGACTATGGGCGAGGGCGGCTGCGTATATACAGATAATCCGCTGCTTAACAAGATTGTTAAGAGCTTCAGGGACTGGGGACGTGACTGTATATGTCCTTCAGGAAGAGACAATTTCTGTGGTCATAGATTTGATGGACAGTTTGGAGAGCTTCCTGCCGGATACGATCACAAATATGTTTACAGCCACCTTGGCTACAATCTGAAGGTAACTGATCTTCAGGCTGCAGTCGGCGTAGAGCAGCTCAAGAAGTTCCCTTCCTTTATCGAGAAGAGAAAGGCAAACTGGAAATACTTAAGAGAAGCGCTCAGTGATCTGGAGGATAAGCTGATCCTTCCTGAAGCAACAGAGAATTCTGAGCCATCCTGGTTTGGTTTCCTGATAAGCGTAAAGCCTGAGTCAGGACTTTCCAGAAATGAAGTTACCGGTTACATTGAATCCCACAATGTACAGACCAGACTTCTCTTCAGTGGAAATCTTACACTTCATCCATGCTTTGACAGCATCAGAGGAACAGATGCCTACAGAGTACCGGGAAGTCTTGAGGTTACAAACTTTATAATGAATAATTCCTTCTGGATCGGAGTGTATCCGGGAATGACAGAGGAGAAGCTTGCTTACATGAGTAAGGTAATCCACGAAGCCTGTAAGTAAGTCGTCGGTTGTAAAGTAATCGAAGATCCGAAGCGGTGATAATTCGAGGTGAACAATGATACTTCGAAGAAAAGCAATGATACTTCGAAGAAAAGCAATGATACTTCGAAGAAAAGCGATGATAATTTGAAGAAAAGCGATGATACTTTGAAGTAAGACAATGATAATTCAAAGCAAAGCTGAGGATTAGTTCTGCAAAGCAGAACCCGGATTTGCCGAAGGCAAAGATTTATACTAACATTAAAGTACATTTATTGTATCTAAAAGATATTATACGAGAGAGAAAAATTATGAAAAGCGTAATAATAACTGGCGCAACTGGAATGATCGGTTCCCATGTTGCAAAGCTTCTGCTGGATCAGGGAGTAAATGTAACTGCCATTATCAGACCTATGTCCGAGAAGATGAGAAACCTTGATCACTATGGAGAAGGCAAGCTGACGGTAGTTGAGTGCAGTCTCTGGGATCTGCCAACCCTCAGAGATAAGCTGGGCTGGGAGCATGACACATTTTTCCATTTCGGATGGGGTTACACCTTTGGTACAGGAAGAAATGATGCACCAAAGCAGGAGGCAAATATCAAGGCGTGTCTGGATGCTGTTCATCTTGCTTATGAAGCAGGGTGCAAGACCTTTATAGGAGCGGGTTCCCAGGCAGAGTTTGGTATCGTAAGCGGAAAGCTTTCCGATGAGCTTCCAAAGGATCCTATAACGGGCTATGGTATCGCAAAGCTGGCTGCTTCAAAGCTGTCTGCACTGGAATGCAGAAACTTAGGGATGAGACAGAACTGGGGAAGAATCCTCAGTTGTTATGGTCCGGGAGACAATGACTATACCATGGTAATGTCGGCGGTACGTTCTATGCTGAGAGGCGAAAGGATGCAGTTTACTCCGGCTGAGCAGGTATGGGATTATATTTTTGCAGAGGATTGTGCCAGAGCATTTATCAGTATAGCTGAGTCTGGAATTGACCAGAAGGCCTACACTATAGGTTCCGGAGAAGAGAGACTGCTGAAGGACTATATCTATGCTATACGTGATGCTGTAGATCCGACTCTGGATGTAGGAATCGGAGAAAGAGAATATAACGAGAATCAGGTAATGCATCTGGTGGCTGATATTACAGAGATAACTGCTGACACAGGCTTCGTTCCTCAGGTTTCATTTGAAGAAGGAATCAGAAGAACGGTTGAGTGGGCAAGAGAGAATCCCTAGTCTGTAGTCTGGGATAAGCATCCGGTGTTAATGAGCCGAATTATCTGAAAAGATTATTACGAAAAACATAAAGAAACCGCAAGAGAAGTACACTGAGACATACATCACGAAAACGAGAGTAAATATTATGAGTAAGAAGAAAGTAAGCATACTTATACCATGTTATAACGAAGAAGAAAATGTTGTGCCTATGAGCAATGCCATCAGGGATATATTTGAAAAAGAGCTGCCCCAGTATGATTATGAGCTGCTCTTCATAGATAATGATTCTTCTGACAATACGCGTCCGCTGCTTAGAGAGATATGCAGCAGAAATCCAAAGGTAAAGGCGATATTTAACGCTAAGAATTTTGGACAGTTCAACTCGCCTTATTACGGCATGCTCCAGACTACAGGTGACTGTGTTATATCCATGGTATGTGATTTTCAGGATCCTGTGGAAATGATTCCCAAATACCTTGCAGGCTGGGAAGAGGGCTACAAGATAGTAATCGGAATCAAGACAGCCAGTAAGGAAAACAAGCTGATGTATGCGCTTCGTTCAACCTACTACAAGTTCGTTAAAAAGTTCTCTGATGTTGAGCAGATAGAGCATTTTACCGGTTCCGGCCTCTATGACAGAGAATTTATAGAGGTACTGAGAAAGCTTCACGATCCGACACCTTTCCTGAGAGGAATAGTGGCTGAACTGGGCTTTGCCAGAAAGGAAATCGAGTATGAGCAGCCTAAACGCAGGGCTGGTAAGACTCATAATAACTTCTACACACTATATGACGCGGCAATGCTGTCTATAACTTCCTATACCAAGATCGGCTTCAGGATATGTACTTTTGTTGGTATGTTTATAGCCTTTGTCAGTATAGTGGTTGGAATAGTTTATCTGGTTCTCAAGCTGACAAACTGGTACGGCTTTGAAGCAGGTATGGCGCCGCTCATTATTATCATGTCGTTGATCGGTGCGGTTCAAATATTCTCCATAGGCTTCATGGGTGAATATATAATGAGTATGAATAAACGTATTATGAACCGTCCTCTTGTTGTTGAAGAGGAACGGATTAATTTTGAGGAAGACGATAAGTGACAGGGGGACAGGCACCTTGTCACCCCAAAGAAGTGACAGGGGGACAGGCACCTTGTCACCCCAAAGTATATTTTCATCAGAATGGATGGGAACTATCGTATATGACTGCATCGAGTAGGAGACTGAAAAAAATATATAGTATAATGGGACAGTTAACGCTGGTTGCCATGTACCCTGCATTGTTCCATGCGGCAGCATATCTAGGAGAAGCGAACTTTCATAAGAAGTATGGTATGAAACCGTTTCCCCTAGCTACTTTTATTATATTTGGAGTGATGCTGGTACTTACTGTGATAACAGGCATCATTTTCAGGAATGTCATCACAAAGTCGGAAGAAGATAAATATGAGGATGCTAAAGAAAAAAAGAAGGGTATTCTGTGTGGGACAGTTCTTACACTTATCCTTATTCTTATGAGATTTCCGATGCTTGGTACATTTCAAAGATGGGATGCAGGAGAATATTTCTTTACAGTTGGATCTTCTACCTATTATTACAATCTGACACTCCACGATTTTTTCTACCAGTTCGGAATAGCATATCATCCAAACTATGGATTTAGTACCTTTGTGGCACTTCCACTTTTCTTTGGACATAGAAATGTAATGCTGGCAACCGCATGGCAGATAGTTTTTTCAATACTTGCCGTGCTTGCATTATATGAAATATTTAGAAAATCCATCGGAATGAGCAGCCTTCGGGCAATGCTCAGTGCTCTGGCGGTAGGATGTGTTCCGATATTTTTAGGACTGTCAGTTTACTGCACACCTGATTATTATATGGTGCTGTTTTTCATATTTGCCTTATATTTTGGGATGAAGAAATGGCACGTGCTTGAAACCTTCATGCTTCTAATGATGTGTTTCTCAAAGGAGACCTCAGCAGTAATAGTGCTGGGGTATTATGGTGTAAGGATCCTTTACAGAATATTTATGAAAAATGAGACTGGAGGATTCCTGCCAAGAGTGAAAAATGTTATCTGCTCCTCTGAACTATGGGTAGCATTTACTACCGGTGCGCTGTTTGTAATCGGATATCTCTTTAATGGCTCCACCTGGGCAGACAGGATAGAGGCAGGTGGAGGAGCTGCTATCGACATAGGCTTTAACAGACCTTATGCTGCTATGAAGGTGAAACAGTATCTGATAAGTAACTTTGCGTGGGTTGTTAGTATTATATTTATACTAAGTGTTTTGGTGATAATAGGGAGATATATCTATAATCGCAGGAAGGGTGCGCCTGATAAATCAGAAGAAGCTGGTGCGAGATCATCAGCAAAGATGGAAGAAGCTGGCACAAAACCAACGTCCGAGATGGAGTCGGCAGCACAGCAGGTATCATCCGGGGCAGAGGATATTAAACATAGGGAAGCTCTTATCCAGTCAAGAAACTGCAACATGCTTCTGCTGGGCATGATGGGAGCTATGGCATGCTTTGCCGCAGTTGGAATCCTCATGCATGTATCTGCGATAGAGCGTTATAATATATTCTTTGCAGTTGGACTGGTAATCATTGCGCTGCTGGCAGAATTTACAGCTTTCAAGGGTATTTCTTTTGGGAAGAATGTGTCCGGGGACTCTGATTCTCAGATGGCTTTCAGTAACAGATTTGAGCTGCTGCAATGCTTTATGATATTTATAATGTGTATGGTGCTCGGGCTGGAAAGCTATATAACAGTGGATCCTGTTACGAGAAGAATATTTCCGCAGGTACCTATAGGTCACCATACCATGAACTATGAAAGCGAGTATATGGAGTATTTTGGCGACGGGCTGGTAACTAATTATCAGTATGCGTGGATAGATAAAGCCTTTGACAAGCTCCTGCTGGATATAGATTATGATGTAAATGATACAATATTTTTTCCTACACCGGAGTCAGGGGTTGTTTCAGGTGTACAGTTTGAGGGCAACAGCGGTTACTTCCGTGTGGGCTGGTTTCCGGAGCTGAAAAGAAGGGGCTACTATGACTACGAAATGTCAGGCAACTGGCAGGAAATGAGTATTCACGCCGTTTCTTCTGATGAAACCTGGTTTCCATACTCACACTATACAACAGAAGAATATATGACGGATGAATTTGTTACAGATAATGCAACCCTATGTTTCGTTCCTTATTTTGAAAAGCTGGGTGTGACGGAGCCGCCATATCTAAAGTGCGCCGGTGTAAGATACCATATAGGTCCACGTAAGGAGTCAACTGTATATCGGGGTACTATTGCTTATTATCCAATGGTAATCCATGATAGCTATGTGGAAGGTATTGATATCAGAATGGTATGTGACGGGCTCAGTGACCGGATAAAAGGTAAAGCTTTTTCCGGGAACCCTTCGGAAGTGGATATAACAGATGAACCTGTTCTCAGTGACGAAGAGTATCAGAAGGATATTGAAGCCGTATATGGATATCTTGCATCAGGTTATCTGAAGATTGACAGGATAAATGATGATACAATGGTAGATATTGATCCTCTGCAGAGCTTATATCTGGATGTAGAGCTATATGACAGAGAAGGAAATCTGATCGAGCTGGAGCATAGCAATAAAACTGCGACAGTCAAGACAGGCTCAGGAGAACTGCTTCGTGAGATCGACGAAGCTCTTGTCGATATGAAGGCTGGCGAGACCAGAGATGTACAGGTGAAGATTCCGCCCCGCTACCCTGAGCTGGAGGAATATGAAGGTCAGACCCTTACAGCCAGACTGATGCCGGTAAAGATAGCATGTACATTATACTATGATATAGATAAAGAGACCGAGGATATGCTTCGTGCCAGAGCGAAAGAGATAGTTGATATAAGAATTATAAATGAGGAATTTCATAAAACTCAGGGCATACTCATAGATACGGTTATGAAAAATGTGTTAGATGAAAATGATCTTTCGAGTGGTGCTGATATTGTTAGTGAAATGGCTGCTGAATGTGAACCTTCTGAAGAGGTGGAGAAATATTTTGAACAGTATTTGGCTGGCGTCGGGCTTTCTGAGGAAGAGTTTTATAATGATTATCTCCGGATGAGTGCAGATGAATATAAGGTATGCAAATATATTCTGGGGAAAATGAAAACTAGCAAACAGGAATAACATATCATATATGTCAAAAGGTAATTTTGACTCCCACATCATATTATAAATAACGAGGAAAATTATGAGCAAAGAAGTAGATGAAATAATCATGGATGATCCGGTAGATGAGGTAAGGTCTGCCGAGGTCGAAGCCAGAAAAGCAGCACTCAATGCAGCTAAAAAGGCTGAGGAAGAGGCTGCTGCAGCGAAGGAAGCTGCCAGAAAGGCTGAGATCGAGAAGAGGCTGGAGGAGATGAAGAGGGCTGAGGAAGAAAAAAGAGCCAAGTCTCTGAGGAAAGCGGAGGAGCTCCGTAGGGCTGAGGAAGAGCAGAGAATAAAAGCTGAAAAGAAACTGGAGGCTGATAGAGAAAGAATAGCCGAGGCTGAGAAGAAGCTGAAGGAAGAGCTTGCCGCAGAAAGAAAAAATGCCGCAGCAACATCCGGTGAAGAAGATAAGGCTGACGTAGAAAAGCCGGACAGTAAGGCGACTGACGTGGAAGCTGTGAGCGGTAAGAACGCTGACATAGAGAAGTCAGAGGAAAGTAAAGCTGACATAGGAGTAGCAGACAGTACAAAAGCTGACATAGGAGTAGCAGACAGTAAGAAAACTAACATAGAAAAGTCAGACGGTAAGCCGGTCAATGTGGAAGCCGTTGGTATTAAGAAGACCGACACAGAGAAGACTGATGAAAAAAAAGCTGAAACGGAGAAGTCGGACAGTAAAAAAGTTGAAGTGGAAAAGCTGGATAATAAGAAGGCTGACGCAGAAAGAACAGGAAGTAGTAAAATGCTGGCAGGAAATCATACTGAGGGTAGTGGTTCAGATAAAAAAATATCAGGTACGAAGAAGTCATCGTATCAGCCGGGCAGTGGAAGTAAGCTGGATGATGTCATTCATAATGTAGTTGGATTTGTGCTTAAATATAAGTCCTTTATCATGGGAGCCATACTATTTACCATGTTCGTCTTTATGCAGATGAGATATGTATATGAAATATGGTTTGACCCGGATGAGCTGGATATATATACAGTTGCATTTGAAATGTTCAAGGGTAAGGTTCTGTACAGAGACATACCTTCACAGCATATGCCTTTTATGTACATAATAAGCTGGATATTCTATGTATTTGGGGCAAGAACTGCAGCCCTGCAGAGACTGTTCTTCTATATGCTCTTTGCCGGTTTCTGGACAAGCTTTGTATTTGTATATAAGAAGTATGTTAATAAATGGGTATTCGTGCTTCAGCCATATCTGTACTATACCATACTACAGAATGTTGATTTTGGTACGCAGATTCTGTCGGAGAGTCTGTGTGTTATAGGTGCAGAGATATTCTTCCTGGAATTTATCGTATTCCTGAAAAAGAGAGAAATAAGCACAGGAAGCTGCATCAGAATGTGTTTTGCTACTATATTTACATTTGGAACCATGTTCATGGCCATATTCCCGCTGTTCTTCGTGGGACTGGGAGTGCTGCTCACTGAGATTAAATGGGGCTATGAGGACTCAGTTCCGATAAAAGACTGGTTTATCTATATGTTAAAGAAGTATGGAAAGCTGGTCGGTATAGTGGCTATCCCTTGGGTTATCTATGCGGTTTACTGCCTCTTCACCAGATCCTTCCACGATATGGGATTTGGGGTTTATACGATAAATACATTGTATTATCCACAGTATATGGCAGGACTTGGAGGAAGCACATTTGGCGCATTTATGGCTCCATTTGATTTCCTGATACAGGAGATATCAGATCTTGATTTTCAGTTACTGGGAATAAAATATATGCTTCATTATGCCATGATATTCGGTTCTCTGTATGTTCCTTACAAGATATTCAGAAAAGAGGGATGGATAGCAGGACTCTCCATGTTCATGTATGTGTATGGCTTTGCAAACAGAGGTATGTTTAATTTCCACGCAAAAGCATTTATGGGAATGATGGCTCTGGTTATGAGCTTTGGTCTCGTAACCTATGGTGGACTTGGAGATAAAGAAAAGTTCGATGCCAAGCCGGTGCTGGTGAAGCTGGGAGTTTGTGCTGTTCTGTTCCTGGGAGTTTTTTCCTACCTGCAATGGTCTGAATATTTCTTTAGTTTCATTTTCAGATCAGAATATAATCATTACCAGACGGATACAGATATTGTCGCCAAAATTACAGATGAGGATGAACGTATATGGCAGACAAATGTTTGCGATACTGTTCCATGGGCATCAAAGAGAGTTACGACAGGACCGACGGTCAGCACACCTTGGATGTGGGATGCGGTTGGTTCTCATAAGATAGACAAATTCTTAGAGAATCCGGCAAGAGTATGTATATTCTATCTGGGTTATGAGTCCTGGAATAATCAGATGGCGGACTATGCTCCGGAGGCTTATTACTATATAGTTAATAATTATAAGTTCATCCCCGGTTCTACTCAGGTATGGGTTCTGAACAGCTACTATGATGAAGCCTGCAGAAAGCTTGGCATAGATCCTGAAACTACGCCAAATGACAGTGGCTACTCGGTAACACCATATAGTGTAGATGAGAGCGAGCTGCCGGGACATACCTACGAAGATAGGCAGCGAGAACTGAAGGAAAAAGAAGAAGGGGCTGAGCCTGCTGATGAGGCGGCAGCACCTGAGGAGCTTGAAGGAGCTACCACTGAGGAGGCTACTACTGAGGAGCCAACAACAGAGAAACCAGCTACTGAGGAAGCTACTACCGAAGAATCAGATAGTAATAAGCCGGGTGCTATTATTGGAAATGATGGAGATGGAACAGATAGTTCATCCGATGGACCGGGAAGCTCATCCAACGGACCGGGAAGCTCGTCCAACGGACCGGGAAGTTCATCCAACGGACCGGGAAGCTCGTCAACAGCCATAAGTCCTTCAGGGGATGAAGTGATTATTACGGATGATTTTCCAGGAAGTAACGGAACAAGCACAGGTACATCAACAAGTGTGGGACCTGATGGCAGTGTAAGCAATGGCCCCGGGGATACATATGTTACACCTGTTGATAATGCAGGATTATATCTGGATGATGAAGGCAATCCTATAACAGAGGATACACCGGGAGCGGTTCAGGCACCGGATGGAAGCTGGATTCTGCCGGATGACAGTGCAGGACCGGGAAGTAGTACATATTAGTGAAATAAATCTATATAAAGAGGAGTGATAAAAAATGGGAAAAATTACAGTAGAAGATTGCATGACAGATGGAATAGTTATAGAAGGACTAAAGGTTATAACACCTACAGTATTTGGAGATGAGAGAGGCTACTTCATGGAGACATATAATGAGAATGACATGAAGGCAGCCGGAATGGACTATGTATTTGTTCAGGATAATCAGAGTGCATCAAGAAAGGGTGTTCTGAGAGGTCTTCATTTTCAGAAGGAATTTCCACAGGATAAGCTCGTAAGAGTTATCGTCGGAGAGGTATTCGACGTTGCCGTTGATCTTAGAGAGGGCAGTAAGACATTTGGCAAATGGTTTGGAGTAAGACTGTCGGCTGAGAACAAGAAGCAGTTCATGATACCGAAGAATTTTGCACATGGATTTATCGTGCTCTCTGACTATGCAGAGTTCTGCTATAAGTGTACAGACTTCTATCATCCAAATGATGAGGGCGGACTTCTCTGGTCAGACGCAGAAATCGGAGTAGATTGGCCGATGCCGGAAGGAATGACAAAGGATGACCTTACTTTATCCGATAAGGATAAGTTGTGGGGCGGAATCGCCGCATATAAAGAAGAGCGTGGACTGTAAGATGGAGGCTTAGGTTTTATATAACCAGCAGCATACAATAAATTATGAAATCTATAGCCTTACTGGTTATGTAGATATATTTGTAGTAAAGTCGATTGGCAGCAGTGAAAGTAGTATTCCCTTTTTAATACGAAATCAATGTTCAGAGAGTCGTGTATATAGGAAAGGTACGAGGTGATTGGCTTCAGGTGTAGGACAACGTTATACAACTGAATAATAAGCGTAATAATATGTGAACATAGAGATTACGAATTGACAACATGGCTATTGGAGGGTATAATCATCCCAAGCTTGTAGCTTGACGGTTGTTCTTGCCGTGCAAAAATGGGAGCTTTAAGAGATGGGAGCCCTACCAAGCAGAAAAGAATTCAAAAGCTGTGTTGTTATGACACAGCTTTTTTGTTTGAGGAGGTGTCATACTAAGTTGTTAAATTTCTAAATCTAATAGACCTTTTGTGGGAATTCTTGTTATAAATGGAGGAAGGGAGTATTGCATACCTATTTCTTCACCTAAGAAAAAACATAAGAATATAAAAAACAGTGTAGATTTGATAAAAATATTTGATTTAAAGGTTAATCTGAATAAACAGTTGCATTTTGGATGGGGAGTATATGAATAAGAGAAAACTGCTGCGGATCATATTCGTGGTGATGATTTTATTATTAAACTTAATAGTGTTTTTGAAACTGGATTATATTGATCTTTTTGGAAATGAGGACAATATAATGCTGGTTGTCCGGCTTTCGTCCAATTCGGACGGCTCTTATCAGGTTTACTTTTCCGGAGCGGGGGAGAATTTCTCGCCTGCAAACTGTGAGGTAAAGCGTTATACGGGATATGGCGATGGAACGCTTGCGGATGAAAATGGCATGGGTCAGATAACCGATATGATGTTTAAGATTCCGCTGGATAAGGATAACGTCAGCTTCAATATAAGCGCACGCCCATTTGGAGTTACAAATATATATGATATGTATTTTGCAACAATAAATGGAAATGCTGAAGGGCTTCGGGTAGAGGTTCCGTTGGAAGATATTATGAATGCGGAGAGCCAGATCAACTTTGAATCCAGACAGCTTCTTCCAAGTAATGATCCTGAGGGACAGGCTGAGATGCTCACCGTATCGCCGGACGAGGATGCAAGTGTGCTGGTACCTTATCATAAAGACGAGCTGATGAAGCAGGCAAAGGATTCTTATCGGAAGGAAACTATCATTATCGATACAGTGGTATGTCTTATCGTGGATCTGGTTGCTGTATATGTGCTGCTGCATTTCTTCTCACTTGTGGAGATTCCTATCGAGATATACCAGAACCGAAAGCTGGCATTTACACTTGCAAAAAATGATTTTAAAACCAAGTATGCCGGTTCATATCTGGGTATGATCTGGGCATTTATCCAGCCGGTAGTTACGATACTCGTCTATTGGTTCGTATTCTCCGTAGGGCTGAAGGCGGGAAATGTGGGCGAGTACCCGTTTGTACTCTTCATAGTAGTCGGCATCATACCATGGTTCTTCTTTTCAGATGCTCTGAACGGGGGAACAAATGCGCTGACAGATTACAATTATCTGGTCAAAAAGGTGGTGTTCAACATAGACATCCTCCCATTTGTGAAGGTACTGTCGGCTCTGTTTGTGCATTTCTTTTTTATCGGCTTTGTACTTATACTTTGCACATGCCTTGGATATCATCCGACCATATATTCGATTCAGCTAATATATTATATTATTTGTAACGTGGTTTTCGTGCTGGGGCTTTCGTATCTTAGCGCTTCCATAGTCGTATTCTTCCGTGATCTGGGGCAGTTCATTAACATTTTCATACTTCAGGTCGGAGTATGGCTCACACCTATTATGTGGAATGCAGAAAATGTACTCAGTCCGACGGCTCAGAAGCTTTTCAGGATCAACCCGATGTACTATATAGTAAGCGGTTTCAGAGACAGCATGCTGGATTACAGATGGTTCTGGAGCGGTGATAAGCTGTTGTGGACCATATATTTCTGGACGCTGACAGTGCTGGTCTTTGGACTGGGAGTTAAGATATTCAGAAGGCTGAAGGTGCATTTTGCGGATGTACTGTAGGTATCGTGGAAGATGGAGAACTGTCCCGGCAACGTGAGCTATTGCATCAGTAACTTATCGGGTGAAAACAAGATAAAGGATAAAGATAAGATACAAGGTAAGATATAAGATAAATTATAAGATACTAGAGAAGAAACATAGGGTTACTGCTTAAATTAGAGCATCAGTTTCCCGAAAGGATGAAAAGTGTCACAGGAAATAGCAATCAGTATAAAGGATGTTTCAAAACTATATAAGCTTTACGACAAGCCTCTGGACAGGCTGAAGGAATCTCTGGGACTCTCGAAGGAGAAGCACTATAAGGAGCATTATGCTCTGAGGGGCGTCAGCTTCGATGTGAAGAGAGGAGAATGTGTCGGCATCATAGGAACAAATGGAGCCGGCAAGTCAACTATCCTGAAGATCATAACCGGAGTGCTCAACCCGACAGCAGGTGAGGTGCAGATAGATGGAAGAATCTCTGCACTGCTGGAGCTGGGCGCGGGCTTCAACATGGAATATACAGGAATAGAAAATGTATATCTGAATGGAACCATGATAGGCTTCAGTCGTGAAGAGATAGATGCAAAGCTGGATGAGATACTGGACTTTGCAGATATCGGTGACTTCGTGCATCAGCCGGTCAAAACATATTCGTCAGGTATGTTTGTCAGACTGGCATTTGCTGTTGCCATAAATATCGACCCTGAGATACTGATAGTGGATGAGGCACTTTCTGTTGGTGATGTATTCTTTCAGCTTAAGTGCTTTAAAAAGTTCGAGGAGTTCAAACAGCAGGGCAAGACCATTCTGTTTGTAAGCCATGATCTGTCCAGTATAGAGAGATACTGCGACAAGGCTATCCTAATGGATCATGGAAGAAATATAGCGGAAGGAACCCCTATCGAGATAATAAATAAATATAAGAAGATCATGACCGGCATGAGTGTGGAAGAGATGGAGAAGCATGATGCCGGAAGAAGTGCCAACCTTAATAATGTTAAGAATACTTCCGGTGAGTTTAATGGGAATGGAGCAAGATCCGGTGGAAGTGACGTGACCGGAAGTGGTACGGCAGGAAGAGATACGTCAGGGGTAGATGCTTCGGGTAATAACGCGGCAGGAAGAGATACATCAAGGACAGATGCTTCGGGTAGTAACACGGCAGGAAGTGATACGTCAGGAAGCGAAACGTCAGGGGTAGGTGCTTCGGGTAATTACGGGGCAGGAAGCGATGCGACAGGGTTAGGTGCTTCAGAAAGTGATGCGACCGGAAGAAACGAAAATGGAAATGGACGAGGTAATCTGACCGGCTACGATTCTTCGGATACCCAAGGAAGTCAAACTGGAGAAGCAGACTCCGGCTCAGATACAGAGAAAAGCTCATCCAAAGATATGCGCTGGCAGGACATGCTGGAGGTCAACCCGAATCTTGATGAGTACGGCGATATGAAGGCGAAGCTCATCGACTTTGGTGTATTTGATGATGAGGGAAATGTAACTACAACACTTATAAAGGGTGGTACATTTACCATAAAGTCAAAGGTGGAGTTCTACGAGGATGTAGAGGATCCGATATTTACATTTACATTTAAGACCATTAAGGGACAGGATATAACCGGTACCAATACCATGTTTGAGAAGGTAAGTGTTGGAACCGCACATAAGGGGGAGATATATGTAGCCTCCTTCACTCAGGAAATGAATCTTCAGGGCGGCGAATACCTTCTGTCCATGAGCTGTACAAGCTTTGTAAATGGCGATCTGGTGGCACATGACAGGAAGTATGATGTGCTGAACATATCCGTAGTCTCAGAGAAGAATACAGTCGGTTACTATGACATGAATTCAAAGGTTGAGATTGAACGGGTAAAGTAGGATATGAGGAAAGTTAATGGATATATATGACAAATTACTGGAAATAGTGAGCAGCGGGGAGGATCTGGAGGATTTCCTTACTCATGAGGAAAGTTACGAATATCTGTATCATTTGTCTCAGATAAGGCAAAATGTTATAGAGTGGTTCAGCTTTAAACCTGATGCACGCCTGCTGGAGCTGGGAGCCGAATGTGGTGCTCTAACCGGACTGTTTGCAAAGCGTGTAAGGGAGGTCGTGGCAGTTGAGGATAATGAGAAGAAAACTGCTGTGAATAAGGAGAGAAACAGGACTTACAATAATATAACCTATGTAACCGGTGAGGGACTGAATGAGCTGACCAGAGCGGGTATCCTGTCTATGGCTAAGGGTAAGGCAGGAGAGGCAGAAGGTAGCGGTGTAGCGGAGGATACGACTGGAGAGGACGGTATCAAACAGGCAAAGTCAGGTGCAGAAGTGGGATTTGACTACGTTACGATAATCGGTGGATTTACCATGGATAAGCTAAAGACAGCGTCCTTCGTACTGAAGCCGGGAGGCACACTTATCATAGCGGTTGAAAATAAGTATGGAATGAGATACTGGTCAGGTGAAGAAAGACCATATACCTACAGTCGTTCACAGCTAATGGGACAGCTTAAGTACCGGGGGTATGACAGGCTGTACTTCTTCTATCCGGTGCCGGACTATACATTTCCACTGGAAATCTATTCGGAGAAGAACCTCCCGACGAAGGGAAGTATCAAGCAGCCAACGCCGGTATATCTAAAGGACAAGATTCTTACACTGGATGAGGTAAAACAGTTCGACATGGTGATCGAGGATAAGAAATTTGAAGAGTATGCCAACTCATTTGTGGTTGTGGCACATAAATAAAGTAAGAAAGTATCGAGAATAATTAGGTTTAGAAAAATGACAGAGCTTCTATATGCGAAGTACAATTCCCATAGAAGACCTGAATTTCAGCTCACTACCAGCATAGTTCTGGAGGATGGGGTGAAGAAGGTTATAAAGAGGGCCGCCGGAAAAAAAGCCGGGGGTCAGCTTGAGGTTATAAGGAATAATTATAAGCTTCTGTCAGACTATTATTATGATATAAAGGTTATCCCATATAAGGATGTGCCGGATAATACAGCCCTTGAATTTGAATTTGTAAATGGCAGGTCTATACTGGCGGGGATTGATTTTGAGAAGGATGATATTTCACTTCTGGTTGCCAAGCTCACAGCAGTAATGGGTAAGCTTTTGGATGTGAAGGACAGATACAAATGCAGCTTTCGTGTGACACCGGAATTTGAAAATGTATTTGGGATTGCTGATGAGACAGGACAGGTATCGGATAAAATCATTCAGGGAGACGGGGAGAAAAGTCGGGGTACTAATGAAAGTAAATATGACTGGAGTGTACTGGAAAACGATGCGGCTCTTACAGTCGCCAACCTGGACAGCATATTCAGCAATTTCATAGATGTAAATGGAACTATCACCTGCATAGATTATGAATGGGTGCTGGACTTTCCTGTGCCGGTGGACTTCCTCAGATACAGGATGTTAGTTTACCTCTTTGACGAGAAGGCGGCATATATCAGCCGTAGAATAGAGAGAAATGACTTCATAGAGCGTTTTGGAATCAGCAGAGATAAGATAGCGGTTTATCAGTCGATGGAAGAAGCATTTCAGGAATATGTGCATGGAGAAGGAAGAAAGTATATCTATCTTCCAAGATATCAGAAAAATCTTCGTGATGTGCGGGACGCAGCCGCAGAGATAAATGAGAAGAATCGCCTGATAGAGACAAAGGATATTCATATCTCAAATCTTGAGAACATGATAAAGGATCTTAGGGCGGAGGCTGATACTGCCAGAGCAGAGGCGGATAAGCAGAAGAGATTTGCAGAAAAGCATCTTAGTGCAGCTCAGGAGCAAAGTGAAAGAGCTGAGCAGCTTGAGCAGCAGAAGCTTGAGCTGGAGAAGGCAGTCATTGACAGGGATTCCCAGATCATAAATCTGTCATCGAGACAGCAGAAGATCAAGAAATCGCTGATGAATCCATTTTACGGGTTCTATATGGTGCTGAGTTATATTCCGTCAAAGATAAAGAGAAAGTCGGAAGCTAAAAAGCAGAGAGAAATGGAAATAGCGGCAGAAGAAGAGGCTCGAAGGAAGGTGCTGATGGAGGAAAAAAGAAAGCAGGACAGATACCAGCAGCTTCTGGATGAGACAGAGGGAAACTATGCCCGCTGGATAGAAGAGCAGGAGGCTGGGTACGACCACACGGAGGTATTTGATTATAATCCTCTTATTTCTGTGGTGGTGCCTGTTTATAACGTGGCAGATGAATATCTGATAGACTGCATCGAGTCAGTAAAGGCGCAGTATTATACTAACTGGGAGCTGATACTGGTAGATGATGCGTCAACTATGGAGTCAGTCAGAAAGACACTGAAAAAGGTAGTGAGGGAGCATAAGCTTAATAAGCTGAGAGCCTTCTTCGGTATAGCACCCAAAACACTCACGGGGGGTGCAGACAGGATTAGTGGCAATTCATACATTAACAGTGACAGCACATATATTAACAGCGACAGCACATATACTAATAGCGACAGCACATATATTAACAGCGATAATATAGGAGTGGGTGCTGCCGGTGATAATCAGAAAAGCTCCGGCAAGACTTCAAAAAAAGAGGTAAATGGTCGAATCAGGGCTATATACAGAAAGGAAAATGGTCGTATATCAGCCTGCACTAACACAGGACTAGATGCTGCAGCGGGTGAATATATAGCATTTATGGACTGCGATGATACCATAGCTCCATTTGCGCTTTATGAGGTGGTGAAGCTGCTGAATAAGGATAGAAGTCTGGACTTTATCTATAGTGATGAGGATAAGCTGGGGCTTCAGGAGAACGATGAAGAGAGGAGAGAAAAGTGGATCCGTGAAACCCCATTTTTCAAGCCAGACTGGTCTCCGGATACCCTTATGTCTTATATGTACACGTCACATCTTGGAGTATATAGAGCAAGTCTCGTAAAGGAGGTTGGCGGACTCAGATCCGAGTTTGATGGCTGTCAGGACTATGACATGACGCTCAGATTTACAGAGAAGACTGATAAGGTAGGGCATATCTCCAAGATTCTGTATCATTGGAGACAGATACCGGGTTCCACAGCGGCAGACCCTGAGGCAAAGGACTATGTAAAGGAGGCAACCAGAAAGTGTAAGGTTGAGGCTCTTAAGCGTAGAGGTCTGAAGGGCGATGTGGAGTGGCTGCCGGACATTTATCAGTACAGGGTAAGATATTTTCCTGAAGGGGCAGAGCTTAGAACATCCGGATCAGAATCGGGAAATAAGTCAGTAAATAACCACGGTAATGCAGAGACTACTGCTTCAGAGGACAGAACGATAGTAATTAACGGGAAGAGTAAGGTAAGCGTAGTTATTCCTTCCAAGGATAACCCGGAGATACTGAGACAGTGCATCTCTTCCTTTGTGGAGAAAACAGACTATAAGAACTATGAATTTATAGTCGTAGATAATGGAAGCAGTGATGAGAACAGGGCGAAGTATGAAGAACTCCTCAGATTCTATGGAGAGAGAGCGCGCATTTCAACTAAGTATATATATGATAAGCAGCCCTTCAACTTCTCGCGAATGTGTAACACCGGCGCAGCAGAGGCTACAGGGGAGTATATACTGTTCCTGAATGATGATATCGAGATCATAGAACCGGAGTGGCTGGACAGAATGCTGGGACAGGCTGAGCTTCCGACAACCGGTGCAGTGGGAGCCAAGCTTCTCTATCCGAATACAACTCTTATACAGCATGCAGGAGTAATCAATATCGAAAGTGGTCCTGTGCATATATTTGCAAAGATGGACGATACTCCAAGCTACTACTTTAATAAAAACAAGCTGGACTTTGATATGCTGGCGGTTACTGCGGCATGTCTTCTGGTCAAAAAGGACAAGTTTGACGAGATAGGTGGTTTTGACGAGAATCTGGCTGTGGCATATAATGACATAGACCTTTGCTTCAAGCTGGCAGAGGCCGGATATTATAATGTTATCAGAAATGATGCAGTGCTGTATCATCACGAGTCACTCAGTCGTGGGGATGATACTATGGATAGTGCCAAGTTCGCACGACTTATGTCTGAGCAGGAGAAACTGTACGAGAAGCATCCGCTGTTTTCAAATGATCCGTATTATAACGAGAACCTGACGCAGCTAGACTGTGACAGCAGTGTTTACTATGACAAGGATGTACAGTACAGTATTGAAGCTGTTCAGCTTGTAACTGAAGGGGAAGATATTGGTATTGCAGTAGAGCAGCCTGAGACTGAGGGAACAGTGTTACCATCAAATACAACTGCTTTGAAGTATCATATTCCGGAAGTGGCAGAAGAATATGATGCGGATATCTACGAGCGGGATGAGAGCGCATTTGAAAGATATACTATTCATGGAGGTATTAACTCCTGTGTAGTTGACTGGTGTATCTATATAGAAGGCTGGGCTCTGGAGCGTGGGCAGGATGATAACATGGAGGTATATCCGAGTGTTATTCTCTGGGAAGAAACGACTAATCCGGAAGCGACGGAGACAGACTCTTCTCAGATAAATGCAACTGAGACAATCTCTTCCCAGATACAAGCATCTGAGTCAATTTCTTCCCAGATAAATGTATCTGAGGAGGGCAGGGATCAGAAGGCTCCTCGTGTATTCAGGATTTCAACGACAAAGGTTCATCGAAGAGATGTACCACAGACATTTAATATGGAAACAAATGTGGAATTTGCAGGCTTTAAGCTCAGGCTTGATAGGAATGCTATACCGGATGGTATATATAAGATAGGCATACTGTATAAAAATACGCTTGTATGGACTAACAAAAAGTTAAAGCACTAATTGGCTGCTATAAATCAGATATGTAAAATTAACACGCACAATGCCCAAATTGACAACAATAATAGGTGGTTGCCTAAACTGGCAACTGGCAAGGCTTGATTGCTATAGTTGTCATTTGAACTATGCTTTTTTGTAAAATATAATGGGTTAGCAATCGGCAAGGATGAAGTGAAACCTTCACAATCTTCCTGCTTTATGTAAACCGTAAGGGGGGGGGTAGTACAAATAAGGCTATCCTCTTTGTTTTTATCTAGTGAAGTTAATAAAAAAGGCTATTCGGGCCATACAATCAGGGGATGATGGTTTAATGAATAAGGAGCAATTAGAGGGAAAACTGAAAACTAGAAAATGGAGGACTATATTCTATAATGTTCTTCTAATCTGCTATGATATAGTTGCTGTAGCATTGTCATATTTTCTTGCCTTATGGTTTAGATTTGATGGTAAGTTCTCGCTGATTCCACGAGATTATCTTGACGCATTTCTAGTATTTATTCCGATATATATAATTATATGTTTTGTTATTTTTTACATATTGAATCTGTATAAGAGCTTATGGAAATATGCCAGTGTAATCGAAGCTGTAAGGGTATTTATGGCTACATTAATCACAAGTACTCTGCACGTTATTCTTATTACGGCTTTTGTAAAAAGAATGCCTATCTCATATTATTTCTTTGGGGCGATCTTCCAGTTTGGATTTCTGATATTTGCAAGATTTGCCTATCGTTTTATCCTTCTAGTGAGAAACAGGTATAACAGAAATGAAGATGCGCTGAAACGTGTAATGATCATCGGGGCAGGAGAAGCGGGAAGAAGCGTTATCAGAGAGATAAACCGATCAGATGAGCTGAATGAGATTCCTGTATGTGTTATGGATGGCGATCAGTCCAAATGGGGAAAGCAACTGGAGGGTGTACCTATCGTTGGAGGACGAGAGAGTATATTGCTATCAGTAGAAAAGTATAAGGTTGAGAAGATATACTATGCAATCCCATCTTCATCCAAGAAGACACAGAGAGATATTCTTAGTATATGCAACGAAACAGGTTGCGAGCTTAAGACACTTCCAGGTATATATCAGATAGCAAATGGCGAAGTAGATATCAAAGCGATGAAGGATGTAGCCATAGAAGATCTGCTGGGACGTGAACCTGTCGAAGTTAATATGCAGCAGATATATGATCAGATATCAGGCAAGGTGGTTCTGATAACCGGAGGTGGAGGCTCCATCGGCAGCGAGATAGCACTTCAGGTAGCAAGGCATAATCCAAAGCGGCTGATAATATTTGATATATATGAAAATAATGCTTATGCCATACAGTATAAGATCAAAAAAGAAATCCCGGACTGTCCTCTGGAGGTTCTTATCGGTTCAGTCAGAGACAGCAGAAGGGTAAATGATATATTTAGAACCTACAGACCTGATATCGTATATCATGCAGCAGCCCATAAGCATGTTCCGCTTATGGAGGTAAGCCCTTGTGAAGCAATCAAAAATAATGTTATCGGAACCTATAAGGTAGCATATGCAGCAATGATGTATGGAACCAGAAGATTTGTCCTGATAAGTACAGATAAAGCAGTTAATCCAACTAACGTAATGGGTGCTTCCAAGAGACTTTGTGAGCTGGTAGTCCAGTCCTTTGATAAGATGATAAAGGCAGGACGGGAGAAGGATATTCCTGTACTCCATGTTCATCATGAGGATGAGGAAGGAAGTATGTACCCTCTGGCAAATGGAACCCAGAGAGTAGATGAAGAGGGAAATAAGGTATTTACATTTCCCGGTCAGGATGACGCCGGACATAGGAAGGCGCAGACTGAGTATAGTCTGGTGAGATTTGGCGTTGGTGAAATTATAGGACAAACCGCCTTGAAACCGCAGAAATACTTGATTTCTTCAAACTGGTGTACCCCATTTGTACTCTTTAATAACTATTTTTATAGTAATAGTATTGAAGAAAAACATGGACTTTCAATTCCATGCATCAATCCTATAATCAGTAAAATAATTTTAGTCAGCACTAAGATGCTGCTTAAATATCTTAGATTTGCCCGAGCTCTAGGAAATCTAATTCAATTGAAGTTTCGAGGTTTATCTGGGTTAATAGGTGAATCAAAATATAGTCCTTATTTTAATGACGGACTATTACCTACATTAATTTAAAATTTTCTGAAATACCAGTGTTAATGTGATATAATACAGAATACTGGTGTCTTATTATGCATTTAGTTTTATAACTATTTAGAGGATTATCCCGTTGCATATCTCGTGAAAACACCCAAAAATGGCTAAAACAGAGACTTTACGGATATGTGAGGGGGGGGTAGTTTACATAACGACTATCCCTCCTATGTTATTTTTATTACATAGAGGGAATGAGATGGACACAAATAAGAATGATAATAAACTTAATAATATAGATGCAGAAAAGAAGAACTTCACAGAAATTCTTTCAGATAAAGCCGAGAAAGCAGGAGAAGCGACTGCTGATGCTTTGAACCACTTCACAGAAATGTTAACTAATAAAGAAAAAAATGATTCTAAGGATGAGGTTGATTTGAATAGTGGCGATAATAAAGAGTCTTCAAATACATGTAAGCTTAAGGAATTCATGAAATCTGATGAATTCAAGGAAAAAGAATTAAATGCTACAAGCAAATTCAAGATGTACTTTGTGAATAGTATGTTAGTTGTATATGATCTCTTTGCTGTATCTTTATCTTATTTTCTTGCTTTATGGTTTAGATTTGATGGTGAGTTTTCGCAGATTCCACCACGATATTTAACTCCTTATCTAGAATTTATTGGATTCTATGCAGCTGGCTGTATTATTATATTTGCTATATTAAAGTTATACAGGAGTATTTGGAGATATGCAAGTGTAATAGAGGCATTTAGAGTTGTTATAGCTACAGGAATTACCGGTATATTACATATTATTTTTATTACTATATTCTTCCAAAGAATGCCTTTATCATATTATATGTTTGGACCTGTATTTCAATTTTTCTTTACTCTTGGTATCAGGTATTCGTATAGGCTATATCTGATATTAAGAAGGAGATATACAAGGGATGTTGGTAGCTTAAAGCGTGTTATGATAATTGGTGCTGGAGAAGCTGGTAGAAATATAATTCGTGAAATCAATCGTTCTTCAGAAATGAATGAAATTCCTGTATGCGTAATGGACGGGGATCAGTCGAAGTGGAATAAACAGATAGAGGGTGTTCCGGTTGTTGGCGGAAGAGAAGCTATACTTCTTAGCGTTGAAAAGTATAAAGTAGATAAAATATACTTTGCTATTCCTTCTGCAAGCAAAAAAGATCAAAGAGATATCTTAACTATTTGTAACGAGACTAATTGTGAGCTTAAGACGCTTCCAGGTATATATCAGCTGGCTAATGGTGAAGTTGATATAAAAACTATACGAGATGTAAATATCGAAGATCTGCTTGGTAGAGAGCAGATAAATGTAGATATGAATGAAATCTATAATCAGTTATCAGGTCAGGTGGTTCTTATAACTGGTGGTGGTGGATCAATCGGTAGCGAGATAGCACTTCAGGTTTCAAGACATAACCCAAAGAAGCTTATAATTTTTGATATATATGAGAATAATGCTTATTCAATTCAGCATAAGATACTCAGGGAAAATCCGGATTGTCCTCTTGAAGTGCTTATAGGGTCTGTAAGAGATAGTAGAAGAGTTAATGACATATTCCGTAGATATAGACCAGACATAGTATATCATGCTGCTGCACATAAGCATGTACCGCTTATGGAAGATAGCCCTTGTGAGGCTATAAAGAATAATGTTATAGGAACATATAAGGTTGCATATGCAGCTATGATGTATGGTACTAAGAACTTTGTACTTGTAAGTACAGACAAGGCTGTTAACCCAACAAATATTATGGGTGCTTCAAAGCGACTTTGTGAACTTGTTGTTCAATCTTTTGATAAAATGATAAAAGCAAATAGAGAGTGTGATATACCGGTACTTCATGTCCATCAGGAGGATGAAGACGGAAGTATGTATCCTCTTGCAGAAGGAACACAGAGATTCGATGAGGATGGAAAAGAGATATTTACATTCCCTGGTCAGGATAATAAAGGTCATAGAAAAGCACAGACCAAGTTTTCCTGTACTAGATTCGGCAACGTGTTAGCCAGTGGGGGAAGCGTTATTCCGTTATTTAAAGATCAGATTGCAAATGGTGGACCAGTAACTGTTACACATCCTGATATAATTAGATATTTTATGACAATTCCTGAAGCGGCAAGCTTAGTGCTTCAATCTGGTGCTTATGCTAAGGGGGGCGAAATCTTTGTACTTGATATGGGTGAGCCAGTTAAGATAGTAGATCTTGCAAGAAATCTGATAAGACTTTCTGGACTTGAACCAGATGTAGATATTAAGATAGAATATACTGGACTTCGTCCAGGCGAAAAGTTATATGAAGAGAAGCTTATGTCAGAGGAAGGACTTACAAGAACTGCTAATGAATTAATTCATATAGGGAAACCTGTTGAGTTTGATGAGGTAAGATTCCTTAATTCGATGAATGATCTGATGCTAGTTGCATACGAAAATACTGAAGCTATAAGATTGTTGGTTGAACAGATGGTAGACACTTTTCATCCAAACAATCCATTGAGCGCTGATGTAAAAGAGGAATATCAGAATATTATCGAAATGATAGTGAATAAATAATATAAAATAATACATACATTATTTTATTTAGATTAATCAAGTCTGTAGAATTATGTCAGATAATTATTTATTGGTTACAATTACAAGTGTAAAAAAGGAATCAAGAAATAAATGGAAATAAAAGAAACTAATAAAGATAAATTAATACTATTTTATATAACTAATAATACAGAAGTAGCCTTAATTGCTGAAAAGTACGGTGTTGATCGCATTTGGATTGACTTGGAGGTTTTGGGTAAAGAGGAACGTCAAGGAAATATGGATACTGTTAAATCTAATCATAAGGTATCTGATATATATAAAATTAAACCTTTACTTACTAAAGCAGAGTTGATGGTAAGAATAAACTCTTGGAATGATAATAGCCCTAAAGAAATAGAAGCTGTAATTGAGGCTGGTGCTGATATAATTATGCTTCCATATTGGAAAACAGTTGAAGAAATTGACAAGTTTATTGATTCTGTTTCTGGAAGGTGTAGAACATCACTTTTATTAGAAACAAAAGAGGCTGTAGAGTGTGTAGATGATGTATTATCTCATGGTGGATTTGATGAAATTCATATTGGATTGAACGATCTTCATCTTTCGTATGGATTGTCATTTATGTTTGAATTGTTGACTGATGGCACGGTTGAAAATCTTTGTAATAAATTCAAATGCGCTAATATTCCTTATGGTTTTGGTGGGATTGCAAAACTTGGATATGGAATGCTTCCAGCTGAAAAGATTATAATGGAACATTATCGTCTAGGATCAACTAGAGCCATTTTGTCACGTTCATTCTGTGATAGTAAGAAGATAGATTGTATTAATGAAATTGATAGAGAATTTAAGGAAAATATGAAAAAATTACGAGAATACGAGGAAACTATACATAATTTATCAGATATAGATTTTTTATCAAATAAGAAAGAAGTTGTTGATTTTGTGAACCAAATAGTGATTTCAATGAATAAATAATAGATTGATAAATTATATTTGATGGAGATTAATTATGAAAAATGAACTTAATGTAAATATACTGAATGAACTTTCAAAAAGTTTTGGTAATGCGTTTTATTTATTGGAATCAGATAAATTTGAGTCTAACTATAAAGAATTAATGACAGCTTTTAAAGCATACTATCCCAAGTTTAATATTGCATATTCTTATAAAACTAATTATACCCCGAAAATTGTACAGATAGTAAATCATCTTGGTGGTTATGCTGAGGTGGTATCAGATATGGAAATGGAAATAGCACTTAAATCGGGAGTAAGTGCTAATCATATTATATGGAATGGTCCAATAAAGAATGAACTCAAAGTAAAGGAATTACTCTTAGCTGGAGGGACGGTAAATGTTGATTCGGTTTACGAGATTGACAATATCCGTAATCTGGCTGAAAGCTATCCAGATTATATTTTCAATATAGGTGTAAGATGTAATTATGATGTTGGCGATGGGGTACTATCTAGATTTGGTTTAGATGTTGACGGAAGTGACTTTAATGATGTTTTGGAATTTATAGTATCAATGCATAATGTAAAACTTATCAATCTTCAGGCACATTTTGCAAAGCGTGCTCCAGAGTATTGGACTGCACGAGCGGAAGGAATGATAAATATATATGATAAGGTTTTAGCAAAATATGGTATAAAACCAGAAAGGCTAGACATTGGTGGTGGAATATATGGAAAAATGCCTGATTCTCTTAGAGAGCAACTTAAAATTGGAAACATAACATATGACGATTACGCTTCTCGTGCAGCTGGTATATTTGCAAAACGATTTAAAAATGATCAAGATGCCCCGTGGCTATTTATTGAACCTGGATCAGCTGTGGCTGGTGATTGCATGAAATTCGTTAGCAAAATAGAAACAATAAAGGAAATTCGCGGAAAAACAATTGCGACAGTTTTAGGTTCGCAAAAAAATATAAGTATGTCAGGTATAAATCCACCGATGGAAATCATAGATGGTGGTGGCGATAGACAGAAAGTAAATAATGCTGATATTGTAGGATTTACCTGTATAGAAGGCGATGTTTTGCAAAGGAATTATACAGGAAATCTTGGAATAGGTGACTATATCGTGATTAGTAATTGTGGTTCGTATTCACTAGTTATGAAACCGCCTTTCATTTTGCCAAATTTTGCTGTACTGGATATCAAAGGAGAAACTGTTGAAATTATCAAACGTGCCGAAAACTTTGATGATTTGTTTCTTACGTTCTCTTTCTGATGTTATATCTGAATTAAAATAAATAAGGATGAGTCAGAAATGTATAAAGTAAATCTATTTTTAAAACGACTATTTGACATTGTGTCATCTGGAATTCTTGCTTTTGTGCTTATTCCGTTGTGGATAGTTGTAGCGATTTGGATCAAATTAGATTCAAAAGGTCCCGTTTTTTTTAAACAAGAGAGAAGAACGAAAAATGGTAGAGTTTTTTACATGTTAAAGTTTCGTTCAATGGTGGTAAATGCAGAAAATATGGGGACGGGATTATTTAATTATGAAAATGATCCTAGAGTGACGAAAGTAGGACGATTTTTGCGTAATTCAAGTATTGATGAATTACCGCAACTCTTCAATATACTTAAAGGTGATATGAGTGTAGTTGGTCCAAGACCTTGTGTAACATATGAGTTGGGTGATTTTGAAACCTTGAATAAACGCTATAAAAAAAGATTTGAAGTAAAGGCTGGTTTAACTGGATTGGCTCAAGTAAGAGGACGTAATGATATTCGTTGGGACGAAAAAGTAGGATATGATAATCAATATGTTGATGATTTTAAGAGAATTGGTGTTTTGGCAGATATAAAGATTCTATGGTTGTCTGTTATTAAAGTTTTTAAGAAAGAAAACATTTATGAGAATAAGGCTGATACTACAATGACGGATGCTGAAGCAGCAAAATTTGAAGAAGAAGAAATTATTAGAATTGCTCATATGCCTGATTAATATGATACATAAATACGTTGTTAAATTATAAAAGAGGAATAACTATATGAAATACGAAGTGAGTGAAAGATTAATATGGTTCAAAGGTGAACTTGTTCATGTGAATGATGCAATGGTTAATATACTAGCACCGACATCACAATTTGGTTTAAATGTTTTTGAAGGAATTCCATGCTATTGGAATGAAAATGAAAAGCAATTATACGCTTTTCGTCTTGATGATCATTATAATCGACTTATAAAATCTGCTAGACTTATTCAGATTGAATGTCCTTATGATAAAGATGATCTAAAAAAGGCGTTTATTGATGTGGTAAAAGCTAATGAGTACGATGAAAATCTTTCGGTTCGTCAGACGCTGTTTGTTGATGATTTCGGTTCGTGGGGATCTAATGGACCTACACATATGTTTGTCGCACCGATTCCAAGGGGAAGAACAAGTGCAGAATACAATAAAAAAGGGTTGAATGTTTGTGTAACATCATGGAGGCGAATCAGTGAAAATGCACTTAGCCCTAGGATAAAATGTGGTGCAAACTACATTAACAGTCGTTATGGTCAAAGAGAAGCTTTGCGAAATGGATATGACACTTGTCTTTTCTTAAATGAATTTGGTAAAGTTTCTGAAGGCCCTGGTAGTTGTTTCTTTATGATAAGGGATAATAAGATAATTACTCCTGCTTTTACAGATGCGGTACTTGAATCCATTACAAGAGATACAGTAATTAAAATTGCAAAAAGTCTTGGGTATGAAGTGGAAGAAAGGACAATAGACAGAACAGAACTATATACAGCTGATGAAGCATTTCTTTGTGGTTCTGCCATGGAATTGACTCCGGTGCTTTCAATTGATAAATATGAACTTGGTGAAGGAAGTATTACTCAAGAACTTCATAGGAACTATGTAGATTCTGCAAGGGGACTGAACGAAAAATTTAAGGAATGGGTTACTGCAATATATTAAATTATTAAGTAATACTTACTAATGAAAGAGAGAAAAATGGATGGAACGTACATCGGATGATTATGTGAAGGGGCTTGTTTCTGTTATTATGCCTGTGTATAACGTTGAGAAGTATATTGATAGAACGTTAAAATCTGTTTTTACACAAACATATAAAGATATAGAAATCGTATTGGTTGATGATCAATCAAAAGATAAATCGGCAGAAATAATTAAGATGTATCAAGAATATCATCCAGAGATTGTATATTTTTTACAGCCAGAGAACAAGGGTGCTGGGTATGCAAGGAATAAGGCTCTTGAATTGGCAAAAGGTCAATATGTTGCTTTTCTTGATGCTGACGACATATGGAAGAAAGATAAGATTGAAAAACAGATTAAACTTTTAAAGGATAAAAATGGATCCTTTTGTTTTACGGCAATTGAAATGATTGATGGTAATGATAATATCATCAAAGGAAAAAGAAAAGTAAAGGAAGAGATAGATTATAAGTTTTTGTTGTCGAATACGATGATTCCAACGTCGGGTGTTTTAATTGATAGAGCGGTAAAAGGTGACTTCCGCATGCATATTAGACGTGGTGGACAGGACTATGCGACATGGCTCAAATTGCTTAGAGATGGATCTAAGGCATATGGAATTGATGAGGCTCTTGTAGGTTATAGGATAGATGGGGATTCGTTAAGTTCAAATAAAATGAAGAGTGTTTGTCAAATATGGCAAATACAGACTAAGGATGAAAGCATAAGTAAGATAGCTGCAAGTTGGCATATAATTAAATGGTGTTGGAATTCAGTAAAAAAATATTGGATGTAAGAAGGAGAAAAACAAAAATGGAACTTTATAACAAATTATTAGCTCATGAGGAAAAACTGTCTTTGATAGGTTTAGGTTATGTTGGTATGCCCATAGCTGTGGCTTTTGCCAAAAAAGGAATCGATGTTATTGGATTTGATTTGAATAAAGAAAAAATAGAATTATATAAATCTGGCGTTGATCCAACTAAAGAAGTTGGAGATGAAACAATTTCAAATACAACGGTACATTTTACATCGGATGAAAATGAATTAAAAAAAGCAAAGTTTCATATTGTTGCGGTACCAACTCCGGTTAATACTGATCATACCCCTGATTTGACACCTGTTATTGGTGCCTCTGAAATTGTAGGACGTAATTTAGTAGCAGGATCGATTGTAGTATATGAATCAACTGTATATCCAGGATGCACAGAGGATGTATGTATTCCAATATTGGAAAAACAAAGTGGGTTAAAGTGTGGAGTTGATTTTAAGGTTGGTTATAGTCCGGAGAGAATTAATCCGGGCGACAAAGTGCATAGGCTTGATAATATTCATAAAATTGTTAGCGGGATAGATAAAGAATCGTTAGAAGTTATTAAATCTGTGTATGATTTGGTTATTGAAGTAGGAACACATCCTGTATCAAATCTTCGTACCGCTGAGGCTGTAAAAGTGGTGGAAAACAGTCAAAGAGATATTAATATTGCATTTATGAACGAACTTGCTATGGTTTTTGACCGAATGGATATTGATACTAATGAAGTTGTTGATGGAATGAACACTAAATGGAATGCTCTTGGCTTTAGACCAGGATTGGTTGGTGGACATTGTATTGGTGTTGATCCTTATTATTTTACATATGAGGCTGAAAAACTTGGTTATCATAGTCAGATTATTTTGAATGGTCGAATCGTAAATGACTCTATGGGGGCATATGTTGCTGATGCAGCTATAAAAAAAATGATTGAAGCAGGACAGGCTCCGAAGAAGAGTAAAGTTTTAATTCTAGGTCTTACTTTTAAGGAGAATTGTCCAGACACGAGAAATAGTAAGGTTAATGATATTATTAAACAGTTAAATAAGTATGGTATAGAACCAATTGTTGTTGATCCTTGGGCCAGTGAAAGAGATGCTTTATATGAATATGGTGTGCAATTGACAAAACTTAAGGATGTTTCAGATGTTGATTGTGTAATTTTTGCTGTTGCTCACAAAGAATTCAAAGAATTAGGATTAAATCAAATTAAATGTTATTTTAAAAATGTTCCCGATGATGAAAAAGTTTTGATTGATGTTAAAGGGCTCTTTAAAGTGAATGATCTTAAGGCATCTGGTATGCGGTGGTGGAGACTTTAATTGATAGAATAGAGGATAGTTATGCGGATTCGTATAAGGGTTGGCGAAAGCTTAATATTAGTACTTTTTATTATAATTTATCGTCTCTCGTTAGATTGGGTATATAAAAATATAATACTTCAATTTTTTGCATATGAGAAATACTATGACTTTTCAACAACAATGCTAACCATATTGTCGTGGTTATTATTGTTTTCTACGATACCTTTAATTTATAGAATTATAAAATTATGTGATTTAAGGATATCATCAATAGTTGTTGTATTTTTATATATGATATCATTTGTTTCATATACATCATGTGTTAAGTATGGAATTATGCAACCAAGAACTATTATTTTTAATTTTGTGTATTGGATAGTTTTATTACTAATGCAGATTTATAATATGAGTAAACCAGTAAAAGAAATTGTTAAGGTTAAGATAGGCGATTCAAGACTTGAAGAAAATATAGTAATGATAATAGGCATTATTTCTATTTTGATTACATTATTTATTTCAGCAAGATATACACATTTTAGAATAAATCTAAATATTTTTACTGCGTATGATCTTAGAGCAGAATCAAGAGAGTATAATTTTTCGACAGTTCTTAGATATTTGTTCTTCTGGACAAGAGCTATTAATCCAGCATTATTTGCTTATTGTATAATAAAAAAGAAATATGGAATGGCCTTTATATATTTTGTTACTCAATTACTAAATTTTAGTATAGACGGGTTAAAATCAACGCTATTTTTAACATTTATTTATGCGGCAATTGGACTGTTTTATAAATCTAAGTCAAAAAAAAATCATAAGGAATGGATTGTATTTGTTATTTCAGGAATTGGTGTTGCATCGATAGTAGAGTTCATCATACTGCATTCTAAATATATTGTTCTATTTGTTACTAGACGACTGTCATTTGCAACTAATCAGCTCAATGAGTTTTATGTTGATTTTTTTTCGAAGAATACTCCGGATTACTTTAGAGGAAGTTTTTTAAGGTTTATAGGCTTTAAAACACCTTATGAAAATTTAAGTATGTTAATAGGAAATACATATTTTGGGACAAATCAGAATTGTAATAATGGTCTTCTTTCAGATGCTGTTACTAATTTTGGTGTATTAGGGATTATTATCGCCCCTATATTTATAATTGTTTTTTTACATTTTTTTGATAGATGTATTGACGGATTGGATTTGCGTATCGTATTGTGTGTAGGTATATATTTGAGTAGTTTATTGTTGAGTTCATTTTTACCAACAGTTCTTATTACGCATGGTGCATTAGTATTGATGATTCTATTATCGAAACTTAGGAGAGAAAATAATAATGAGAGTATTACATATCAATAGAAATTTTATTTTTAATGCACTTCATCAAAAATTAGTAGATGCCTTAGAACAGAAAGATGGTTATGAAAACATTGTATTTGCTCCTACTTCTGAGGAACAAAATATTGAATATGTTAAAAGGGAAAATTTGATAGTTTCAAAATGTTTTAAGTTAAGAGATAGTGTTTTTTATCATTATAAACAACATAAGATATATAAAGCTCTAAAAAAGAATGTTGACTTGACTACATTTGATATTGTTCACGCATATACCATCTTTACTGATGGTAATTGTGCTATGAGAGTAAAAAAGGATTATGGAATTCCTTATGTTGTTGCGGTAAGAAATGCGGATGTAAATGATTTTTTTAAAAAACTTCCTTTTTTGCGTTTAAGAGGCATTAGAATTTTGCAAAATGCAAATAAAGTTTTCTTTTTATCGGAGACTTATAAATCAATAGTTATGAATAATTATGTTCCATCTAATATACGAAAGGAAATTGAGAAAAAATCAATTATTATTCCCAATGGTATTGATGAGTTTTGGTTAAATAACATATTTATTCGTACTGATTTGGATTATGAAAAAAAATTTAATTCAGGTGATAAAACTATAAATATAGTATATGCAGGTCGTATTGATAAAAATAAAAACATTCCTTGTACTGTGAAAGCTATCAAAATATTGATTGAAGAAGGTTTCATGGTTAGATTTCATGTTGTTGGTAAAGTAGAAGATCAAACTGTTTATGAAGAAATAATAAAAGAAGATTTTCTTGAATATCATTCAGCAATGTGTAAGGAAGAACTTATAAAAATTTATCGAAAAAATGATGTGTTTGTGATGCCATCATTTACTGAAACATTTGGTTTAACTTATGTTGAGGCGATGTCTCAAGGAATGCCAGTGATTTATACAATTAATCAAGGTTTTGATGGACAGTTTGCTGAAGGAGAAATAGGCTATCACGTAGATCCATACAATCCCAAAGAGATTGCAGAGGCTGTAAAAAAAATAATAGTTAATTATATTCAGTTATCGAGGCGGTGTTCAGAAAATTGTAAAAAATATAACTGGACAGCTATTTCAGATCGGTACAGTAAAATTTATGATAATATACTATTGTGATATAAAATTTATGTTATATAAGGCATAGGAAAATATGAACACTAAATCAAGTAAGAATATAATTAAAACACTAGCATCTGTATCTGGAATTGTATTATTAGCAAAGATTATTGGCTTTGTAAAACAAATGGTTACAGCTAATGTTTTTGGGGCAAATATACAAACTGATTTGATTTCGTTGTCTGAAGGGTTAATTAATAATATGGATTATTTGCTTGTTCAGGCACTTTCTACAGCATTTTTGCCATTATATATTCATATTAAAACTGAATCAAAGGAACAAGGCGATAAGTTTGTTTCTTATTCAATAAAAGTTTTTTTTATAATTACTTTTGTAATATCATCAATAATATTTTTTGCGTCTCCTCTAGTTGCTAAAATTCTTGCACCTTCATATGATGAAGCTCTAACTAGACGACTTTCGCTTTATATAAAGATTTTTTCGCCTGCTCTTATAATAATTGTAGAGATGGCAGTTTTTAATGCTTTGCTTAAAGCTAATGAGCATTTTGTTCCAGGTGAATTAATAGGTTTTAACCAAAGTGTAATTGTAATTCTTTTAGTTGTTTTATTTGGAAATAGAATTGGACCTGACATATTAATTGTTGCGCTATATTTATATGCTTTGTTTAATTTGATATATCTTATGATTTGTTCAAGGAAGATATGGTTATACCATAAAGGAAATCCTTTTCATGATTCTGATATAAAACGTTTAATTGCTATGATGGGGCCTTTACTGCTTGGATATTCTATTATTTTTGTTAATCAGCAGGTTGATAAAATTATTGTTTCAGGTCTTGGCGAAGGTACGTTGACAGCAATGGGATATGCATCTACACTTTCAAATTTTGTCTGTACATTTACAGGTAGTATTTGTGGAGTAATGTTTACTTACATTACACAAAATATAGCTGAATCAAAAGAAGAAACTGCTGCTAATATTGCAACAAAAACCGCTTTACAAATGATTACATTTTTGATTCCTATAAGTATAATTGCTATAATGAATTCATATGATATTGTTTCGGTAGTATTTGGTAGAGGTAAGTTTGATGGTGCGGCGATACAAAACTGTTCGATGGCATTGATTGGTTATTGTGCTATGTTTGTTCCCTATATATTACGCGAGCTTTTTTCGAGATTTCAGTATGCATATGGCGATTCAAAACAACCTATGATTAATAGTAGTATTGCTATTGTTGTAAATATATTATTGAGTATACTTCTTAGTCGTTGGATTGGTGTATTAGGAGTGACAATTGCAACTAGTGTTTCAGTTTTAATTGCTTCTTTATTAAATATTTATTTTTCAAAAAAGAAGAATCAGTTTATTAAAGCAGATGCTTTGGTAAAGTATTTTCCTATGTGGTGTTTAGGAACTGTTGTATGTATTGCATTAACTTTTATTTTGCGTAGAGTGTGTGCAAATACATCAGCAATCATAAGGCTTATAATTATTTCATTTGTTACATTGCTAGTATATGGATTAATTAACATTTCAATAATTAAACAAGTTATTAGTACATTAAGGAAAAAAAATATGGAATAAAATGGTGTGATATATGATTATAAAAATAAAAGCCGTACGAAGTATTATAAGAGATGCCGTAAGAAGTATTGTAGGCGTAAAAGAATCAGAAACAATTAAAGATGCTCTTAATCGGAGAATGATTAATATTTCTAAATTGTTCTATAAAAAAAAGTTTGGAGTGCCTGAATTAAAAAATGCAATTATTAAAACAGGAGTTGGTAAAGGTGATGTTTTGTTTATACATTCGGCGTGGAGAAGTTTTTATAATTTTCAAGGAAAACCAGAAGATGTTATAAATATATTATTTGACATAGTCGGAGAAGATGGCACAATAGTTATGCCGAGTTATGGTAATGATAAAAAGTTTTTTAATGTTGATGATAGTCCTTCGTGTGCGGGGGTAATATCCGAAGTTTTTCGGAAAAGAACAGATGTAAAAAGATCACAATGCTCACATTTTTCTGTTGCTGCAAGTGGTAAGATGTCTGATATAATCATAAAGGATCATGATAAAAGCTTATATGGTTTTGATGAGTATTCTCCATGTTACAAAATTACGCAGATGGATAATGCTAAAGTATTATTTTTAGGTTTGGGTAAGAATCCATCCAAAATCTCTATTTTTCATTGCGCAGGTTGGTTTATGCAGGATTCTGATGAGAAGCTATCTCGATTGTATACAGCTTCTTATGAAAGTAAGCTTGTTTATAATAAACAAATATACATTAGGCATATGGTTGATCGCGTTTCAGGACATGGGAATAACAATAGAGTATTTCGAAAAATTCTTAATTCTCTTAAAAGTACAGAACGAAATAAGGTATCAAATCTTGATATTGTTGTAATAAGTGCTAATGAAGGATTTGAAATTGCAAAGAGATATGTTAGTAAAGGTATTTACTGTTATAAGAATATGTCAAAAATATAATGTACAGGATTGGGAGGAAAAAATAAATGCACTATCGTTTTGTTATTTTTTTAGCTGCATATGATCCATATAAGGATGTATTTGATATTTTTATTGACCAGTTTTATAAAAATTGGCCTGATTGCCCATATCCATTGGTTATTGCTAACATGCATTTTAATTATGAGGGTAACAATGTGATACTTATCAATTGTGGCGATATGCCATCTGCGGCAGATAGAATGAGAGTTATAATGGATAAAATTGATGCAGATTATTACCTTGGCATGGAAGAGGACAGAATGATAACAAAACCAATTAATTCTGCTGAAATTGAAGAGATACTTGATTTTATGGACAAAGAAAAAATTAAATACTTTCGATGTGATGCTTCTAAGTTTAAAAAAAGAGAATCAGATAAGTTTCAGAATTATGAGCATTATTATCATATACCAAATAATGAACCTTACGGAGTTTGTGGCTCTACGTCAATTTGGAGTAGGGAATTATTAGAAGAATTTGGTGAAAAATTTAGCTTTAATGGATACAAATGGGAAAGCTATCAAAATAGTCGCGCTGGAAAAGATAGTAATGGATGGGTAGATGGTTGTGCTACTTGTGATAGTAATTTATTAGGAATATTGCATTGTATTGATAAACAAAAGTGGATTTCGTCATCTAGAAAAAAATTAATCAAAAAGGGATATAAGATTGACAAGAAACAAAGACAAGTACATTCGTTAAAAGAAACTATAATTTTTAATTTAAAAAATTCTTTTATGACGATGTCAAGTAAGAACAGACATAGGATTAAAAATATACTAAAGAGATTTGGCTTTCATTTTGAAACAGAATGGTAAATTTATTTCTTATTAAATCAAATTTGAATTAAACATAGATATAAAGATTTGTAATAAAGCGAGGAAAAAAATGGGAAAAATAATGATTTTTGGAGCCTGTGGTAATGTTGGACAGTATCTAACTGAGTATTTAATTGACAAAAGAGGAGTAGATAATATTATCGCTGTTGATATATATCAAAGTGAGCCTTTAAAAAAATTAAATGCTCCATTTTATATGGTTGATATTAATTCCAACAGTGAATTTGATAAATTACCATATGATAATATTGAAGCTGTAATTGATTTAATTGGTCCTATGCCGGCTAGAATGGAAGGATATAATCCTGAAGAATATATACAGACAAATATCTTAGGTACATTTCATATTGCTCAGTTTTGTATAAAGCATAATATCAAAAAAATGATATATGCTAGAAGTTTTTGCGATATTTTAGAACATGCAGAAGATGATTTAGTATTAAAAGTTGATATGATTCCTAAATTTGATTATGGAAATCATCATTCAGTATATTCTGTGAGTCAGATTAGTGCGGTAGAGGTATTAAAATGTATGCACGCATTTTATGATCTTGATTTATTAGTTTTTCGCCTTCCTACAATCTATCTTTGGTCAAAAAATGATGTGTATGGTGTCAAGGGTGTTATGCAGAAGAAAATGTATAGAAAGATTATAGATGATGCCATAAATGGTAAACCATTAGAAATATGGGGAAATCCAAATCGTCAAAAAGATATGTTTTATGTAAAAGACTTATGTAGATTGCTTGAATTGGCTGTTGAATCTAGTGTTTCATTAGGTTTTTATAATGCGGGAACTGGAAAAGGAACTTCATTACAAGAACAAATTGAAGGCATTGTTGAAGTTTTTGATGATAAGAAAGAGTGTACTATATCATTTGCTCCTGATAAACCTAATGCGCCACAATATATTATGGACATTACTGAAGCAAAAAGAGATTTTGGATATGAACCTTTCTATTCTTACATTGATATGTTACGAGATATGAAAAAGGAAAAAGAACGAGGACTCTATTAGTTGGTTAATAAGATGAGAAAAATATTACTTTTAGGTGGTTCAGCACAACAGATAATAGCTATTGAAACTGCAAAAAAATTAGGCCTTTACACAATATTATGTGATTATCTACCGGATAATCCGGGACAGGATTACGCTGATAAGTTTTATCAAGCGAGTACAACTGATAAAGAAGCTATACTATCTATTGCAGATAAAGAACATATTGATTATATTATTGCATATGCTTCAGATCCTGCCGCACCTACAGCTGCTTATGTTGCAGAAAAATTGGGTATTCCTACTAATCCATATAGTTCTGTAAAAACTCTATGTAATAAAGATTTGTTTCGAAGTTTCCTTAAAACTCATGGGTATAATACTCCTAGAGCAAATGGCTATATAAATAAAGAAGATGCAAAAAATGATGTTAAAAATTTTACACTTCCTATCATTATAAAACCTGTTGATTCCTCAGGATCAAAAGGTGCTACAGTTATTTATGATTTAACTCTACTAGATGAAGCGGTTGATTTTGCTTTTTCATTTTCGCGTGTACATCGAATTATTATCGAAGAATTTATAGAGAAAAAACATCCTTTTCTGATTGGTGGAGATATATTTGTATATAATGGAAAGATAGTTTTATGGGGACTAATGAATTGTCACAGAGATAAAGAAGTTAATCCGTTAGTTCCAGTTGGTAAAAGCTATCCACCGTTGTTAGATGATGAAAATTTACAAGCAGTAAAATATACATTGCAAAATATTGTATCTGATCTTGATATCGAATTTGGACCTATGAATGTAGAACTGATTATCGATAAGAACAATAGAGTGTTTCCAATAGATATTGGACCTCGAAGTGGTGGGAATATGATTCCAGATTTACTAGGAATGATTTTTAAATGTGATGTAGTTGAAATGAGTATTCGGGCTGCAATTGGAGAAAAAGTTGAATTGCATAATGTAAAAGGCGAACCTTTTTTTGCTACTCATAATCTTCATTCAAAGGTGAATGGAGTGTTTCAAGATATTATATTTAGCAAGGAAATTAATCCGTTTATCATTAGAAAAAATATATATAAGAAACGTGGAGATGTTGTTCATGCATTTAATAACTCTTCTGATGCATTAGGTATCGTATTTTTTAAATTTCATACAAAGTTAGAGATGGATAGCTTTTTAAATAATATAAATAATCATATTCAAATTGATGTAACTGAGTGACATTTTATTGAATAATTAATAATTGATATTATACTGATTTATAAAATCAAAAAAATATATAACTTGTTTTATATTCATTTAAGATAATTATAAGGAGAATAATATGGATAATAATGAAGTAAAAAAAATAATTGAGGAGCTGCTCCCAGGATATAGTATTATGGGTGAAAATTTGAAAGAAAAAGTCAAATTCTGTGGTAATAATGTAAGGTTTTACCCACTTTGCAAGATGATTCATGCACAAAATGCTGAATTAGACAATAATTGTCAACTTTTTGATTATGTTTTTATTGATGCAGGAACATCACTTAAAATAGGAAAGTATTCAACTCTAACTTGGTATGTTCTTGTTGAAGGAGGAGCCAACACTAGGATTGGCGATAGAGTGTTCATAGGCCCAGGATCAAAAGTTCTTACAAGTACTTATAAGCTGAATGGCCTTTATTCTATTGAACATTTACCAGATGGATGTAGAGCTACTGAATATGGTGATATTACGATAGAAGATGATGCATATATAGGAGCTAATTGTACCATTTTACCAGGTGTAACTATTGGTGAAGGGGCTGTTGTTGGAGCTAATACATTAGTTAATAAAGATTTGGAACCTTGGGGTATTTATGTGGGAAGTCCTTGCAAAAAGATAGGAGATAGAACAAAACCTACTGAAGAAGCAGAGCGCATTATGAAAGAGTTTACTGATTGGAGTAATCATCTTTAATATATCTTAAGTTATGGAGGGAATTATGAATAAGATTTTAGTTACGAGATCTTCTATGCCAGATATACAAGAATATTTGGATGAAATAAAAGGAATGTGGGATACGCATTGGTTAACTAATATGGGACCTAAGCACCAACAATTACAGGCAGAATTATGTGATTTTATGGGTGTGGAAAACATAGATTTATTTACTAATGGTCATATGGCGATAGAGTTAACTCTTCAAGCTATGAATTTACAAGGAGAGGTAATTACAACACCGTTTACATTTGCATCAACAACGCATGCTATTGTTAGAAACGGATTGGAACCAGTTTTTTGTGATATAGATCCCGTGACATTTACAATGGATCCGGAAAAAATAGAAAATTTGATTACAGATCGAACTTGTGCTATCCTTCCAGTTCATGTTTATGGTAATATTTGTAATATTGAAGAGATAGAACGCATTGCTCACAAATATGAACTAAAAGTAATTTATGATGCATGTCATACCTTTGGAGAAACATATAAAGGAAAAGGTGTTGGATCTTTTGGGGATGCATCCTGTTTTTCATTTCATGCAACAAAAGCTTTTAATTCTATAGAAGGTGGTGCTGTATGCTTTAAAGATAAACATTTAGGAATGTTGCTTTATGAATTAAAAAATTTTGGAATTCATGATGCGGAAGAAATAAGTGCTGTGGGTGCAAATGCAAAGATGAATGAATTCTGTGCAGCTATGGGGCTTTGCAATTTAAGACACATAGAAACAGAAATAGAAAAACGTCAAAGAGTAGCTGAACGTTATCGATCTCATTTAGATGGCGTTGAGGGTATTCAACTTAACGTCATTCAGTCAGATGTTAAATCAAATTATTCTTATTTTCCAGTGGTTTTCGAAGAGAAAGTATTTGGAGCTTCGCGTGCTGAGGTTTTTGATGCTTTAGAAAATCATGGAATTTGTGCTAGAAAGTATTTTTATCCATTAACCAATACATTTTCAGCTTTTCATGGGAAATATAATGTACTTGAAACACCAGTAGCATTACATATTAGCAAACGTATATTAACTCTTCCTATGTATGCGGATTTACAATTAGAGGATGTGGATCGTATTTGCGAAATTATTTTAAAATGCAGAAATAACAATTAACTCAAAAAATTCAGAGTGAATCGTTCTGAAAAAGTTGCATTCTATAAAGTTGCATCTACTTAGGATACCGTAAGAGAAGAAGGGTGATTCACTCTGATATTATACAAAATTTTAAATCATACACACAATTATCAATTCATAATATTTCATCGTTGCTTTAATCTCTCATAAATAAATCTCTTGTATAAACCTTTTCTTTTACATCATCCAGCGATGAATCATATCTATTGGCGATTATGCAATTACATTTTTGCTTGAATTCATTTATATCATTTATAACTTTGCTTCCAAAGAAAGTTTCTCCGTCATTTAAAGTGGGTTCGTATATTACGATTGTTGCTCCCTTTGCTTTGATTCTTTTCATTACTCCTTGAATAGAAGATTGACGGAAATTATCAGAATTTGATTTCATAGTTAATCTATATATGCCGATGATGATTTCTTTTTCCATGTTTCTGTTAAAATCATTATCATCACTATAACTATAGTATCCGGCCATTTGTAAAACACGATCTGCAATAAAATCTTTTCTTGTTCTGTTACTTTCGACAATAGCGGTCATCATATTCTGTGGTACATCATTATAATTTGCAAGAAGCTGCTTAGTATCCTTTGGTAGACAGTAACCGCCATATCCGAAGGAAGGATTGTTGTAGTAGTCACCGACTCTAGGATCGAGGCAAACACCTTTTATGATTGAAGCGGTATCAAGTCCTTTTACCTCTGCATAAGTATCAAGTTCGTTGAAATAGGATACTCTGAGTGCAAGGTAAGTATTTACAAAGAGTTTAGTAGCTTCAGCTTCAGTATATCCCATAAAAAGAGTTTCGATATTTTGTTTTATAGCTCCCTGTTGGAGTAGTGCGGCAAATATTTCAGCATTTTTCTTTGTGTCATTATCGCATCCGACTATGATTCTACTTGGGTAGAGATTGTCATAGAGTGCTTTAGATTCTCTTAAAAATTCCGGACTAAATAGTATATTAGAAGTGTGATATTTTTCACGGACAGACTTTGTGTAGCCTACAGGAATCGTAGATTTGATAACGATGGTAGGCTTATTTTTTTTGTTTTTTGTAGATTCAAGTATTAAATCTATTACAGATTCTACTGCAGAACAGTCAAAAAAATTCTTCTTAGGGTCATAGTTTGTTGGAGCGGCTATTATTATAAAGTCGGCATCTTTATAGGCTGCAGCGCCGCCTGTTGTAGCAGTAATGTTAAGTTTTCTTTTTCCTTCTTTTGCTTCTGAAAGATATTTTTCAATGTAATCGTCCTGAATTGGTGAAATATAATTATTTAGTTTCTCAACTTTTTCAGGAATAATATCTACTGCAGTGACCTTGTTATGTTGTGACAGAAGAACAGCAAGAGATAAACCAACATAACCGGTTCCGGCAACTGCAATATTATATTCTTTTATTATTTTATCGTTAGTTGTATTTGGATCAATAAACAGTTCTTTTGTATCAAAATCAAGTACTTCAGAAAGTGCTTGAAGTTGATTTACTGATGGGATATGTTCCATTGATTCAATCTTACTGATTATAGACCTGTGAATACCAGTAGCTTTTGCTACATCAAGTTGAGTTAAGTTTTTGATTTTTCTTTTTGATAGAATTGTTTGAGATAATAATTGAAGTGATATTTCTTTCATAATACTCCTTTTGTTATTGATTATAACATTTGTTTTGTTTGGATTTTTATATAGTAAGAATTATATCACAAAAGTCGATGAAAACAAGATTGTTTTTTTATATGAGATGTTATAGATGACAACATTTGCGCTGCAACGATATGATATGGGAATCGTAATAATAGCTGGTGCGTGCGATTATATAGATCAGATTAGATACTGTTCTGTAATTGTTGTTGTCGTGTTAGCTTGGATAGATATAAATAATTTTTCAAAAAACTATTGCATTCTTGGAAAACATCTGTTATTATTTCTATCGTAAACGGTGCGTTTAAGATAGAAAGGAAACACATCATGAGAAGCAAGAGTAAGGAATTAATGCATAAAATTCGAGACTTCGCAGAACAGTTTACTCTAGAATACTCGCGTACGCCGTCCACAGCTGAGATAGGCGAAGCACTTGGCATCAGCAAAGCAACGGCTTTCAATTATCTGAAGGAGATGCATCAGCAGGGTATGATCACATATGAAGACGGTGTGCTTCATACAAGGGTTACGAATAAGCTGAATGCAGAGACTGTAAATATACCTATAGTGGGAGTTATTCCTTGTGGTTCTCCGGAAGAACAGATTGAGAATACGGAAGAGTATATAACATTGCCAAAGTCCTTGCTTGGAAGTGGAGATTTCTTTATTCTCCGAGCAAGTGGTGACTCTATGGTGGATGCCGGAATTAATAGTGGTGACTTGGTTATTGTAAGAAAGCAGCTTGAAGCAAATCCGGGAGACATTGTAGCAGCTCTTGTAGATGGTGGTAGTACCTTAAAACGTCTGAGTTACGATAAGACTACAAGAAAGTATTTATTACTCCCTGAGAATAGAAAAAAGAATTATTCTCCGATAGAGGGAAAGGATGGAAGTATTCAAGGGGTAGCAATTAAAGTATTAAAGGACTTGTAGCAAAAGAATTTCTATTAACAGTTGCTGTGAACCTTAGTTGGTGGTGACTGAGGGGTAACAGCCCTGAACCGACAAGGCGGGTTCTTGTAAAACTATATATCTGTTAGCAGCGTTGCTTTGACGCTTCGGAATGGCTAATAGACTTCTCATCAACGGTTTTGTTTCCCTTATCCGTATGAGTGATTAATAATCATTTTTTTATGGAGGAATTTTGATGAGCGTAGCAAAGAACGACGCAGAGTATTGTGTGACATGCCCTAAATGTGGCAAGGTCATCCAGAAAACATTTAAGACAGATTCTTTTATCAAGTGTAGTAAATGCGGATATAATTATTATACATTTATTGATGACGGTGTTGCTATATCCGTAGATAGCTCTAAATATGTTGATAATACAAGAAAGACTATTTTGCTATATGCTAGAACACTTACAAAGCTTGGAAAGAATAAGGTATTAACTGACCAATAAGAAAAAACAGAATATGAGTGATTTGATGAATTCGTTGTACTGACAGTTGATCAGAAGTTCGGCATCATATCACAAGAGTTTGTTGAGAGACTATATTTGACATTGAATCTTCAGAAGTCCGGCAAAACGGTTAAAGACCATTTTGGTTTTATATCGTTTTGTCGGACTTTTTTATATGTTAATTCACAAAAAAATCACAAAATATGCTGGTCAGTCAACCTTATATAGTTATGAAAAAAATAATATATATTTTGATTATTTTGTTGTAAAACATCCTGCGTTTCGTGGGATAAGTGAAGAACTGTGCCAAAGGTACAGTTACAGGTAAAGAGATTTACAGATAAAAGGAAGATTTCTATCCGAAAATCTGTTTTTCGTTATATTAATGTGAAGGTTAAATATATTTTGCCGAATAACTGAATAAAAAACTCAGGAGGTGAGGCCACCCGAATAAAAAAAACGGGTGAGTCATAAACCTCTTCTTGGCGTGCAATAAGTGTTGATGACCACCCGTAGAAAGGTGGTCATTATGACATTAAAGGAACTTTATTCACAGGTTAGAGGTAGAAAAGGAAAGGGACAGCTTGGAAAGTATCAGCTTCTTTCAAGACATGAGAGGCAGCTTGCTAAGTATGCGACAACTATGGGAGGTGGATCCATAAAGGTCTGTATTAGAGTATTTGAGAGTGGTTATGTTCTCTACGAAGAGGATGAAAAGTTTACTGTGTTCCATCTTAGTGAGATTGTTGGTAAGTGTACAGAATATGATACGACAGACGGCAGTCTTGTTACAAGAAAGCAGAGAACAGTTCCTGCTGAAGCTTTCTTAAGTTCAGAGTGGTATCTCAAGATTATGCTTGAAGGTAATGATCGTATCATGCATAACCGTGAAAAGGTTGCGGCTGATCATACAGAGTTCTCATACAGTGGAATATCTGAGGATATGGCTCAGCTTGGAATTACAGAGGATTTTTTACAGAAGATTATTAAAGAGATAGATCATCAGAAGATGCTTGATGTACTTGAGGTTGTCAAGAATTCTATGAAATCTAACAAGTGGGAAGTATTCGTAAAAATCAAGGGTGAAGGAAAAACTCAGGCTGAGATAGCTCCACTCTTTGGAAAAACCCAGCAGGCAGTCAGCAGAGATTATGTAGATGCTAAGAAAATAATAGAAGCACTTCGTGATCAGCTTAAAAAGATGTATTACGAAGATTAATTAATCGGTTGCAGAAAAAATTTTATAAAAATACGCAAATTATGTTGTTAAACACTTTGCGTTTCGTGTGATAGGTGAGAGCCGTTTGTTTAGGCTTCTCACTTATCGAACATTTACAACTGAATAGCCTGCAACCGACGAAGATATTCCTATGGACGCTTATCCGATAGAAACTATTGCCAGTGTTTATCACCTTGCGAAGCTTTCGGACCTGCCCATGGTGGACGCCGCAGAGATCCTGGGGCAGGGAACGGCACGGTTTTACAGGTGCACGATATATTAATATAAAAGAAATGATTATACCTCCGGTTCTACTTCTTTAGTGGAGCTGGAGGCTTACACATGAAAAAAGGATGTGGTTAAAAATGAAAAGTTTTGATAAAACAGGTGTTTCTTCACCTGAAATCATAGGGATTGACCACGGATGGAGTTTTATCAAGACGGTAAATAATGTCTTTAAAAGCGGAGTGATGGAAATCAGTACAGAACCCGCTTTTTTTGATGATGTACTGGAATATAAGGATAAGTTCTATAAGGTTGGAACTAGTCGTATGGAAGTAAAGAAGAATAAGGTTGTTACACCTGAATATTATTATCTGACTCTGGCAGCTATTGCTAAGGAAATGAAGAGCAGAAAAAAGAATGATGCTCACATAGTAATAGCAGCTGGTCTTCCGGCTTCTAGGTATGGTGATGAGAAGAAGGATTTTCAGAAGTATCTGACTCAGAATAATGAGGTTTTCTTTAAATTTGAACAGGAGAACTTTCATATATGGGTTGATAAGGCTTTTATATATCCACAGTGCTATCCGGCAGTGATAGATAAGCTTCCAATGTTTGGTTCTAAAGTAGTTGTAGTAGATATAGGGAGTTGGACCATTGATATTGTTCCGGTAATAAATCGTAAACCGGATGAATCTGGTATCAACTCTATACCACAAGGCATTATTACTTGTATGAGATCTATCAACAAGGAATGTATGAGAAGGTTTGGAGAGCTGATAGATGAGTCTGAGATTACTAAATACATGATCCATAAAGAGACTATGCTTCCAAGTGATTATAAGGAAGTTATGAATCGCGAGTTTGATCATTTTATTGAAATGATTCTAGGTTCTCTCCGTGAAGAACAGTACAGCCTTATGACTACACCGATTATCTTTGTTGGTGGCGGTGCAATTCTTATGAAGAATTTTTGTGATAGAAATTATGGTCATTTCACCTACCTTACTGATGTAAAAGCAAATGCAATCGGTTATGAGACACTTGCTAAGATTGCTATATCAAAGGGAGGCTGAGACCTATGAATAGGAATGATGGTGTACAGTACAGCTTCAGACTGAATTTGAAGAATCCTGATCACCTTTTGGTGCATGAGACTCTGATGGACTTAGATCTAGATATTCATAAATCAAAAAGTATGTTCATCATAGACAGCATTGTGAAAAATATCAAAGGCCTTCGTCCGGATCAGCTGACGAAATCAGCAAAGTCTTTATATGACAACCGGATGGAATATGTAACCAGAGGTGAGCTGGAGGATATGAAGCTTGTACTGGAAAAGGATGTTACTAGAGATGTGTCGAAAGATCTTTTATCTGTCCTTATCACGGCACTCTCAGGTATGAAAGGACATATAACTGTAGGATCTTTTTCAAAGGATGAAGAGGATTTGCAGAGTATATCAGAAAAGGACAGAAAGGAAACAGAGACTGCATTATCGGAGCTTTCTGATATGTGGTCTGATGACGATTAAGGAGGATGTATGAGACTAAAATATAAGAGGATATTGTCATTTTTAATGGCGTTTATGATTATAGTTTCATCCGTGTCAGGTTCTGCAATGAGTGCATTTGCAGCTAGTGCTGAAGCTAATATCAGCTTCTGGTATGCTTCAGTGCAGGAGCATGGCGTTGTATCAGAATTTAACTCAACTCATTCTGGTCAGATCCTGTATGCTATGATAGATGGCGGTATCGGTTACTGCCTCAATTATGGACTTACAGCAGAGACTGGAGAATTGATGAAGAGTGATGATGAACCAAGTAATACGAGTCTTTCAAAGAAACAGGAAAAACTCCTGGCACTTTGTCTCTATTATGGTTATGCAGATTCGGCTGATACACAGAATGAACCGTCCAATGATGAAAAGGATCAGTTCATTGCTACTCAGGCTCAGGTGTGGATCATAGTAAAGGACCTCTTTGGAACTGATGGTGCTGATAATGCAGCATACACACTTTCAAGATGTGCTCCAGATCCGGATACTTGTTATGGTTATTATAAGACACTTAGAAATAGTATCAGTGATGCTTATGATCAGGCTATCCCAAGTTTTGCCAGCAAGACGAAGAGTGGGGCTGAGACGATAGAACTTAAATGGAATGAAACTAATAAGAGATATGAGATTACACTTACTGATAAGAATAAGGAGCTTAAGGGCTTTGATCTGAGTCTTAAGGGTTATGATACTTCAGTTGATGGAAATAAGCTGACTATATCAACCACGAAGGTACAGAGTGAAGCGACAGTTGGTACATTTAAATCAAATACTGGTAAGGTTGAGCCGACTTCAAGCTGTGTGTTCTGGTTTAATGGTAACAGCAATTATCAGGAGTTTGTATCTGAGAGACCTTCAGCAGATCCTATATATGCTTATATCAAAGTAAAAACTGAGGATATAGGATATGGATATCTGGAGAAGGTTGATAAAGAAACTGGAACTAAGCTGAGTGGTGCGGTATATGGTATTTATTCTGATAGTGGCTGTACAGCGCTTGTTGAGCAGATGACAACCGGTGCTGATGGAGGATGCAAGTCAGGCGCACTTACGCCGGGAACTTACTACGTGAAGGAGATATCATCACCAACAGGATATGTTTTGGACAAAGATATTCATACACTTGTTGTGAAAGCAGGACAGACTACAACTTTTACGGCTAAGGATTCTGAGCAGGTTGGAGCACTTACCATTTATAAGGAAGGTGAGGTTCTTATCGGATGGAATGGCACTAATTTTGTTTATGAGAAAAGAAAGCTCGCCGGAGCAACCTTCCAGGTAACAGCCGGTGCTGATATCTACAGAGCTGACGGACAGAAAGTATATAACAAAGGGGCTATAATATCTGATGGACTTGTTACAGGCAAGGATGGTCAAGTGACACTGAATAATCTTCATCTTGGTACTTACTGTGTAAAAGAAACTAAAAGTATAGATGGATATACAGTTAATGGTGAGACCAAGACTGTAAAGATCGAATATAAGGATCAGAGTGTAGAGGTACAGTACGAAAGTACTACAATCCTGAATAAGAGACAGAAGGCTGCTGTAACTGTATCCAAGATTGATAAGGATACAAAGAATCCACTTAAGGGTGGCGAGTACACAATGTATGCCGGAAATGATATCAAGAATTATGATGGTAAAGTCATTATGAAGAAGGATACGGCCATACAGATGGTTGCTACTGGGAATAATGGTTCAGCATCTTACAGTGTGGATCTGCCTATAGGGAATGCATATTATATAAAGGAGACAAAGGCTCCATATGCTTATCTTCGAAATTCATCGGATGTTTATAACTTCAGTTTTGAAAAGATGGATGAGAAGACTGAGACAGCAACCTTTAAGCATACCTTCAGTAATGACAGAGTTACTGCAAAGATTCATCTCTATAAGGTGGATAAGGATACAGGAAAGCCGGTTCCACAGGGCGATGCTTCACTTGAAGGTGCAGTATATGGACTCTATGCTAAGAAAGATATAGTACACCCGGATGGGAAGACAGGAGTTCTTTACAAAGCAGGTACAAAGGTTGCTGAGCTTAAGACCGATGCCAAGGCTGAAGCTGAGGTTAAGAATCTGTATCTTGGTGAATATTATATAAAAGAGATTGAGCCTCCGGTTGGATATAATCCTGATACTGTGGCTCATGATATTACTTGTGATTATGAAGGCGACACAGTTGCCGAAGTAGCAAGAACAGTTACTTCTGATGAAGAGGTTAAGAAACAACCATTTCAGTTGATAAAGATATCAGATGATGGCGAAGAGACAGAAGGAAAGCTTCTGGAAGGTGCCGGATTCACAGCATATCTTAAGAAGAATCTTAAGACAAAAGAAGATGGAAGCTATGATTTTGAGAATAGTACACCGGTTATTATCGGCGGAAATGTTACATCAAAAGAAGCAGCTCTTGGTAAGGGAGAAACTACTATTTATACTGACAAGAAAGGTCACGCAGTTTCAATTCCAATCCCTTATGGTGAATACATAGTTGTTGAGTCAGTAACACCTCATAACATGGAAACAGTAAAGCCATTTGAGGTTAAGATTACAGAGCATAAGCCGGATACACCTCTCGTCTGGAGAGTATTTATAGATAGAGAGTTTAGCGCTAAGCTTCGTATCATAAAGAAGGATGAAGAAACAAAGAAGACAGTTCTTGTACCTAATGCAGAGTTCAGAATCTTCAATATGGATACTCAGGAATATGTTGAGATGATTACTACTTATCCGTCAAAAGTTACTCATAAGACCTTTAAGACTGATGAGGACGGTGATCTGCTTCTTCCTAAAGCACTGCATCTTGGAAACTACCGTATAGAAGAGATAGCAGCACCTTACGGCTATGTGAAGAATAAGAACTATGTAGAGGTTAAGGTTGATACTGATACCTTCTATGAGACAGATCCGGATACATATGAAGCGATAATTACTGTTGAGTATAATGACAGTCCTGCAAAGGGCGAAATTACAGTAGAAAAGCGTGGCGAAGTTCTGGATGGTTACGAAGGCGGCTGGTTCGCTGACAGTGATGAAAAGGAATTTGTATATGTAGAAGGGGGTCTTGAAGGGGCTGAATTTGAAGTATATGCAGCAGAGGATATCTATACAGCAGATAATCAGGTAGATGAGGCTGGAAACAGAATAAAGTATTACAGTAAGGATGAGCTTGTATACACACTTATAACCGACAAGGATGGTAAGGCGACAGTTAAGAACCTTCCGCTTGGACAGTATCGTGTAGTTGAAACAAAGGCTCCATTTGGATATCTGCTTGATCCTCAGGAACAGACAAGTACACTTGTTTATGCTGATGATGAAACACCAGTTATATATGACACAAAGACCTTTAAGGATGAGCGAGAGAAGCTTTCACTTGTTGTGGAAAAGCGTGACGCAGAGGATGACAGAGCTATCGAAGGTGCAGTATTCGGACTATATGCAGGCGAGGATATAAAGACCAGAGATGGTAAAGTCATAGTAGAAGCAGGTACACTTCTTGAAGAAGCAACTTCAGATGCAGACGGACTTGTTAAGTTCACTAAGGATTATCCATTTGCTAAGTATGTTGCCAAGGAGATAAAAGCACCGGATGGATATGTTTCAGCCTGGAATGTAACAGGTGAGGGTGCAGAGAAGGTGACTGAAGATGCTATTGATAATGCTACTGCTGGTGATGCGACAGAGGGTGATGCAGTAACTGATGATGCTGCTAAGGATTATGAAATCGAGTTTGATGCACGCTACATAGATCAGAATACTCCTGTTGCAGAGTATGTTTCAGAATTTCTGAATTATCCAACTTCTTTTGAGTTTTCGAAGGTTGATATAACCAGTGGAGCAGAGCTTAGCGGAGCTACTTTATCTGTAATAGATAAGGATGGTAACATAGTTGAGACCTGGACCTCAAAGGCAGGAGAGAAGCATATACTTAAGAGACTCGTAGTAGGTGAAACTTATACACTTCGGGAAGAGTTCGCTCCTTATGGATACCTTAGAGCAACTGATGTTCAGTTTACGGTTGAAGATACTGATAGGATTCAGTCAGTCGTTATGAAGGATGCTGTACCAACCGGTACTATAATCATAAATAAGGACGGTGAGTTCTTACAGGATATAGAAGCTACTAAGGATAAGTGGTATGACTTCTTATTCAGCTGGAAGAAGAAATCTATGGCAGGTGTTACCTTCGAAGTTTATGCCAAGGAGGATATTGTAAGTCCTGATGGACTGGACAAGATTTATTATGAAAAGGACGCTCTTGTGGCTACTCTTGTTACAGATGATAAGGGGGTGGCTTTCGTAGATAAGCTGCCACTTGGTAAGTATTATCTCGTTGAAACAGCAACTCTTGATGGTTTCGTACTTGATAGTACACCTAAGGATGCAGACCTTTCATATATAGATCAAGATACACCGATAGTATATGCCGGAGATCATATCTTCAATGAGAGACAGAAGATAGAAATATCCGTTGTTAAGAAGGATTCCGAGACAGGAAAAGGTCTTAAGGGTGCTATATTCGGAGTATATGTGGCTGAGGATATTGTATCTGATGATTCACATGAGGATTCAAAGGAGGCAGAACTTAAAGCCGGAACTCTTGTGGAGAAAGCAGTATCCGACTCAGAGGGAAAGATATATTTCGTATCAGACCTTCCTCTTGGAAAATATTATATCCAGGAGATTGAACCCCCAAAGGGCTATGCGTCAAATAAAGATAAATTCGATATCGATGCATCATATAAGCCGGATGGTGGTAAGGTACTTAAGTTTGAAGCAGAGTTTACTGATGTTCCTATTAAGGTCGAGTTCAGTAAGACTGATGTGACTGGTGATAAGGAGCTTGAGGGAGCTAAGTTATCAATTATAGATTCCGATGGAAAGACAGTAGAAAGCTGGACCAGTACTATAGAACCTCATATAGTTGAAAAGATTCCTGCAGGTAAATATACACTTCGAGAGGTTACTTCACCTTATGGATATACTATAGCAAATGACATAGAGTTCGAGGTTAAGGATACCGGTGATATTCAGAAGTGTGAGATGAAGGATGATTATGTATTCGGAAAGCTCCTTCTGAAGAAAAGGGATTCAGAGCTAAATACTATGATAGAAGGTGTCGAGTTCGAAATCAGAGATAAGGACGGCAAAGTTATTCAGACACTGACAACCGGAAAGGATGGATGTGCTGAAAGTGATCTGCTTCCTATCTGTACTTACGATAAGAATGGCAGCTTTGATAAGGATATAACTTACACAGTAGTCGAAACAAAAGCGAAGGACGGATATATTCTTGATAGTACACCACATGAGGTAGTATTTACTTATGGCAGAGATAAGGATGGAAATCTTGAGACAGATGCCAAGGCTCCGGCTGTGGTTGAGTATACACTTGATCTTACAAATAAGCCTACCGAGCCAAAACTTCCACAGACTGGTGAGAGGTTTGATGCGAGAGTTCTGATGCTATTTTCAGTATTCCTCTTCCTTATCGGTGGTGCATGGATACTGTCAGGTTGGAAGAAAGACGAGCAGAGCGAGACAGATGAAGATATCAAGGAGTAATCGAGATATCAAATTGTAATATTTTAAACTGTAATAATTATATTGTCCGGTGAGACTCCGGTCATAGAACATAATGTAAAAATGTTTAAGAGAGATATGAGCCGTGTGACTTGTATCTCTCTTTCTTTATGTAAAAAACGAAAGGACGAAAATAATATGATGAATTATGAGATGTTTAAAGGAATTGTAGAGACAGAGTTTAAGAACTTCCTTAGTGGTGAGTTCAAAGAAATGGAAATTGTTTTTTCCAAGACAAACAAGGTAAATCGTGAATGTGATTCTATCACACTTATTCCGAAGACAGGCAGTGATGCCGGAAAGATTGTCAGCCCGGCCATTTATATCAATGATATGTATGATGCCTATAAGAATTATGAAAATATAAATATGATCATGAAGGATGCTGCTGACAAAGTAATGAAGAACTACGAGCATGGAAAGAAGCTGTTACCTATTGTAGAAGATAAGGATGCTATAAAGGGTAATATCGTATTCCAGCTGATAAATGCAGCACAGAATGAATCACTTCTGAAGAATGTTCCACATAAGAACTTCGAAGACCTGGCTATCATTTATAGAATAGTAGTACAGATTGAGCCTGGCGAAGGAATATCAAGCTCTATCATCACAAATCCATTTGCAAAAGCTCTTGGGCTTTCAGAAGATGAACTCTTCAAGCTTGCAGCTGATAATACCAAGAATCTACTTCCAATAAAGATCAGATCTATGGATGAAATAATGCGAGAGCTTTTCAAGAGCGAGGATATGCCTGATGAAGTAATAGACATGATGCTTCCGGATGTTCCAGAAGAAATGAAGATGTATGTCATAACAAATGAATATAACCTCAATGGTGCTGGAGCAATGCTTTATGAAAAGGAGCTTGGTGAACTGGCTGATAAGCTTGGAACTGACCTGCTGATTCTCCCAAGTTCTCTTCATGAGGTTATAGCTGTACCTGATCATCCGGGAAATAATCTGGAGGAGATGGCTGACATGGTATATCAGATAAATATGTCTCAGGTGGATATTGCTGATAGACTATCAAATCAGGTTTATAAATACGACCGAAGTGAGCGTAAGCTGTCACTTGCTACTGATACTCCACATAAGAGGCTCGATGGTCAGACTACTTCTGTGGCAGAGCCAAAGATGATCTATGAGACAGGAAAGACAAAGAGATAGGAGGCTATATGTCAGGAGAAGAGAAAGAAATATGTGAGCTGTCATTGGATTCGCTGCTCCTGATGATTAATCTGTCAGAGGATGATTTCATAATCAATGTCACTCTGGGTCAGGAGGACAGCGATGAAGAAGGAGAATAATAAAGCTGAGGCAAAAGAGTATAAGTTAAATGTTGTTGCCGTAAGGTTGGTGAAGGATGCTCCGATAATGTCGGGGCATCCCATAAAGTCACCTGAAGATGCAGTGGAACTTATAGGGAAAGAACTCTGTGAGCTTGATAGAGAAGTGGTTTGTATTCTTCATATGAAGGCAAATGGAAAGCCTATCAGCTGTACTTTTGCCAGTATGGGAGCTATAGATTCTAGCATAGCTCATCCAAGAGAATTACTAAAAGCTGCTATACTCAGCAACTCTGCCAGCATGATTTTAATCCATAATCACCCTTCTGGGGATATCCATTGTTCAGAGCAGGATACGATGCTTACACAGAGAATGATTGATATTTGTGATCTGGTTGGAATACCGCTTCTGGACAGTGTGATAGTTGGTGGAGATAATACAGAATACTTCAGCTATAAAGAGAAGAACATGCTTCCAATGCCACGAAGAAATATCTGTGTAGATTACCAGAATGTAGAGTTTAAAATTCCGGTTGCAGCAGAAATTAGCAGCTATCTTGATAATGATAGAAAAGAAACAGAATCTAGTTTAGGAACAGATATTGGGACTGATATTGGAACTAGCGAAGCTGAGTCTAAGGATTTAGTAGAAACTAAGACAAGCAGAGGGGGCAGGAAACGATGAATAGATTCACAGCTGATGAGTTAGCCATAGCTAAGTCAGTTGACCTGGTTGATGTAGCCAGCCACCTTGGGTTTACACCAAAGAAAATAGGCAGATTCTATACACTGAAAGAGATGGATTCCATAAGGATATATAACAGAAGTCATTGGTATAGATGGTCTAGAGCAGGACAGAAAGGTCATGACGGTGGATCACAGATAGACTTCCTTAAAGAGTTCGCAGGACTAAGTGTAAAAGAAGCGGTGTTTTGGCTGTTGGATTTTAGTGGGTATCAGAGAGAAGGCTCAACAAATCGTAAGCGTTCTAAAGTATATCTGGAACATCAGGTTAAAAATGATATGAAGGTTGTTCCCAAAGAGTTTATTTTACCGGAACCTAATGATAATAATGATAGAGCTATTTCTTATCTTAATAAGAATCGAAAAATTAGCTTGGAAACGATTCAGTATTTTATTGATAAAGGGTTAATATACGAAAGCAGCGAGCATCATGACATCATGTTCAAAGGATTAGATGCTGAAGGTGTTATTCGATTTGCAAGTATGAGAGGCTCTTATGATATCGAGGGCAAGAAACCATTTAAGATAGATGTGGCAGGAAATGATAAGCATTATGGTTTTAATCTGACAGTTCCGGACAGTAATGTCATATTCGTATTTGAAGGGGCGATAGATCTTATGAGTTATGCTGATATGTTTCATAACTATAATGTAAATCTACTGGCTCTTGGTATGCTGCAGGATTCACCACTTGAAAGATTTCTTGAAGAACATTCAGGCATGAAGTTTATTTTCTTCTGTCTTGATAATGATCAGGTTGGAAGAATGGCCACTGATAGACTGATGAAGAAATATCAAGAGGCCGGATATGAAGTAAGAGACTTTTCACCACCTAAAAAACATAAGGATATGAATGAGTGGTTGGTTGCAACGAAGCTTGAAATTCCTTGTCATGAAAATGGTGATAAAAAACTTAAATTGTAATGAAAATGGTAAGACAATTCGCGATTTGTAATGAAAATGGACTTACAAGAAAATATCGCTTTTTTTGAGTCAGCTGCCTTGTAAGTAAAATGGCAGGACAAATCGCGGGTTGTAAGTAAAATGGTAAGTAAAATGCTTATTTGTCAGTAAAATGGACTTACAGGAGGTATATATGGTGAGATTTCATATATTTAGGCGGGGTATTAGGGGCTTTGTCCCCTAACAAGATGCGTTTTGTAAAACAAAAGGCGTATCTTGCGCTTCTAACCATTAGTTGAGGAATATTCACTGTGTTGGAGAAATGAATCTCAAAAAATATGGATATACATCCTTGACATATACACGGGAAACGGGTATAATTTAAGCATGATAAAATCGTTTGCTGATAAAGAAACAGAAAAAGTATATCGGCAGATATTTTCGAAAAAGCTACCAAATGATATTCAAAGGGTTGCATTAAGAAAATTGATTATGATTGATAATGCAGGATGTTTGGAGGATCTGAGAGTTCCACCGGCAAATCATCTAGAACAATTATCAGGTGATCGGAAGGGACAATATAGTATTAGAATAAATGATCAATATCGTATCTGCTTTACAGTTGATGGTAATAATTTCTTTGATGTTGAAATAGTAGATTACCATTAATGATTTATGACATTTATGTCAAGAAAGGAGCCAATTATGGCAGTATTAATAGAAACACCTAAAATTAGTGAAATACTTATGGAAGAATTTATGGAGCCAATGGGGCTATCTGCATACAAACTTGCTCAGGAAATAAATGTTCCAACTTCCAGAATTCAGGATATTCTTCACGACAGAAGAAAGATAACTGCAGATACTTCACTTAGACTTGCTAAGTTTTTTGGTGTATCTGATAGATACTTCCTTGATATGCAGAATGATATTGATGTTCGTGAGCTTAAGATTAGTATGGCTACAGAAATTGATAATATTCATCCTTTTAAGGCTGTTGCTAATTAAGTTATTTTACACAATAGTATTGAGTTGTTGAGATTTGTGATGGACATAATTTAAAAGAATTAATAATGTGAAAGCAGTGTCGTTTGATGCTGCTTTTTGTTTGAAGGAGTGTGAGGTGTGAATAATAATAAAAATGTAATAAAAGGTTTCAGAGTGACTGAACAGGAGTCGGAGGAGTTATCTCGTCGAGCGTCTGCGGCAGGTATGAGTGAAAGCCAGTATCTACGACTGTGTCTCACGAGTAGTCCTAATGACTTTCCGGAAATAAGAAAAAATATAAAACAGCTTATAAATGAAATCAATTCTATAGGTGTAAATGTGAACCAGATTGCTAGAAATAGTAACTCTGGTTTTTTTGTACCCGAAGATAAGGTAAGGCTCTTTGCATATATGAACCGGTTGAGCAGCTTGATGAATAAGGTGGTGGATGATATTGGCAATATGTAAGATTCTACACATAAATGATGCCACTGGTGCAAAATCTCATCTTTCAACTGTAATCGAATATATTCAAAGCGGTGAGAAAACCGAGGAAAAGATTTTGACAGGCGGTTATAATCTCCAGCCTGAATATGCAATGAAGCAGATGATGGAAACAAAGGAAAGCTTTGGAAAGACTGGTGGACGGCAGGCATATCATGTGATCATATCTTTCAAAGAAGGTGAAACTGATGCTGATACAGCTATGGCTATTACAAAAGCATTTGTAGAGGAGTATCTGGCTGATTACGAAGTTCTTTATGCTGTTCATGTGAATACAGATCATATTCATTCGCATATTATATTCAACAGTGTGAGTTTTGTTACTGGTCGAAAATATCATTATAAGAAGAATGATTGGGCGACTTACATTCAGCCTGTAATAAATCGGTTATGTGAGGAACATGGTCTTAGTATTATTGAGATAGATTCAAACGAAGAGCATACAAGATATCAGGAATGGAATGAACATAGAGATGGTCCTTTTGTATGGTCAGATATGATAAAGCGTGATATCGATATAGCCATAGCTGAAGCCGAAGACTTTGATGATTTTATAAATATAATGAAAAGTCGAGGTTATATAGATAAGCAGAATAAGTACTTAGCATTTAAGGCACCGGGTATGAGCAGATTCAGAAGAACAAGATTTCTAGGGGATGATTATACCGAAGAGCGAATAAGAGAAAGAATCCTTGTTGAGTCAATTGCATCATATAAGACAGAAACTTTGGAAGAGGCTGAGAGGATTGTATATAGCAAGATTCCACGGAAGAAGAAAGCTTTGCTTAGCCCTATTCAGAAAAAATATTATGCCCGATTGTTCAGGCTTGGACTTATCATGAGAAGACCATATAGTAAAGCGTGGCAGTATAAAGATGAAATTAAGAAGTTTCATAAACTTCAAGAGCAGTATTTATTCCTGGTTGACCATGATATAAGTAGTGAGAAAGAGATGGAAACTATTAAGGCAACACTTGACTCTGAAAAGAATAAAAGTGTGTCTGAAAAGAACAGGAACTACAGAACTGGAAAGAAATGCAGGAAGCTCTTTGAGATAGTCCATGAGATGGAAGGTCTAAAGCCAGCTGTAATTCTGTTTCAAAAAGGCGACATGGAATTTCAGCATGAATATGAACGCTGGCTTGAAAGTGAAGATGAACTCACAAAGCAGGGATATTCTTATGAAGAGGTTAAGAAGATTGAACTACATTATAAATCAGAAGGCAAAAGGCTTCGTAAGGTGGTAAGTGATATATCAAAAGAACAGAAGCTTCTGAAAGATATAATTGCTGAATGTGAAAGAATGCGAGACATTTCCTATGATGAAAAAATTGTAAAAGAAAGAATCATAGAAGAAAGAGATAATGAAGCAAAAAAAGATAATAGAGATAAAGAGAATAATGAAAAGAGATGGCAGCCGAATAAAATATAACGGCTGTTTTTTAGTTAGGAGGCACTATGTATAAGAGAAATTATGTGAGAATGGATATTGATAAGATTATCGAATTTCTATCCAGCAGATATAGATTATCTCAGGAAGTGATGAAGCTTGTTGAGATGGACCTGTGTTCCGGGATGACGAAAGATGATGTCTTGAAATACTGTACAAAGAATATCAGCGTTGGTCGTATGAAAATTATATCAGACTGTATCCGAAATGGATGTGAAGATGAGGTTATAAAAAAGCTATCAGCTAAGGAACGAAGTGATGATGTTATGGATGTTGTGTTCGAACTTCTTGATAAGGGAATCAGTATAGCTGCATTTGAAGATAAGCTGGAAAACCGTGACAGGTTGATTGAACTTCTGAATGAATATAATGAGCAGATTTCGGAATTCGAAAAACCAATAAATGAGAAGGCTGGGATAGAAGCAATTGATGAGGAATGTGAACTCTTAAAAAGTGAAAAGACTACTGAAGAAAAACATGAAGTAGATGAGACTTCAGAGAAAGAGATTGCTCAAAATAAGGAACAGGATATTACGCACAAGGAAGTAGATGCTTCACAGAAAGAAAAAGATGCTACGGCTAAGGAAGCAGATATTTCACCAAAGGAAGAAAACAAATTATTCACTTCAGAAACAAAAGATATAACAATCGAAGCTACAGATTCTTCAGAAGAGAATACATCTGAATCTGGTGAAAAAAGTATATCTGATCCTACTGAAGACATAATGCCACAGAATGGTAATGAGGAATTAATATCAATGTTTTCTGCTTTCAGGGATGAAATCATGGCCGGCGTTTCTTCAGCGATAGATAAGAATACATCTGCAGAATCTCTTCTTCTTAAGGAATATTCTGAAAAACTTTCTGCTGCAGAAGAAAAGCTTAAAGAGAAGGATAAGAAAATCGCAGAGCTTGAAGAGAAGAAGCGGTTTGAGAAGGTTGAATATATTGATGTAGAAACCTACGAGAAGCTGAAGCAGGAAATTAAAAAAATGGAAGAAATGATGCATAAAAATGATTATATCCTTGAGACCTGGAAGCGCGATAACGAGGAAAGACTAAACCGGGCAGTTGCTGAAATAAAGAAGGAGAAGGAAAGACAGATGGCGGAAAACAGAGAGGAGACTCAGAATCTAACAGAACAGGACAATTTGATGCTGACAGAAGAAAATAAGCCGCATCAGACAGTAATGGATAATCATCAGAATACTATGGAAGGCAGAACTCTTGAGGTTACTGATGCAAATGGTAAAGTCATAAGTTCACTTCCGGTTGAGCATACCAATAAGAAGACTTCGGCTTTATGTGGAATTGCAGCAGCTCTTGGTATGAAGAAGCGTTCCAGAAGAAGCATGATGCAGATGGCTATTAGTGGTGAACTTTCAAAAGAACAGCTGATACAGATAGTTAATGCTATTAAGTGTGGTCTTTCAGAAACACAGCTCTGCAATCTTATAGAGAATAAGGTTCCTGCTGAAAGGATGCCTCAGATTATAGAGATTGCAAAGCTTGAAAATGAAATGGGATATAACGGATAAAGGAGGCTGGTAGTATGGCAGAAGAGATTCAGGAAGCGGTGCAGATTATCCGCGTGGCATATGAAGGAATTGAGATAGCTATGAAGATTGGAAGCGGTGGCTTCAGTGTTGCTAAGAAGACGCTAGATTTGCTTGTGGGACTTATTGATTATGAAAAATCAATCGGTAAGGTAAATATGAGAAAACTTCTTATGAAAGGTGGAGACCTTCAGGTATTCCAGTTCGATAAGGCTGATCAGAAGAAGGTTATGAAGATGCTGAAAAAATACGGAATCCTTTATTCAGTTCTTCCTAATATCAATAAGGAAAAAGGAAAGATGGAGATAGTATTTCACTCTGAGGCAGTTCCGAGAATGAATATGCTGATACAGAAATTGCAGACAGGTCGTATCGCTACATTTGATGAATATCTGAGAGAGGACGGCGGTAAGAACGCTGCTGAGCTGACTAAGTTCCTTGAAAATGAGAAGAAAAAGGGAAACTCGCTAACCCACACTGAAGGAGACAAGGCTGTAGATAATGCTTTGGATGGACTTATCGAGAAGGTTGGTAATTTTGCTATGGATAAGGAATCCATCAGTGTGGCAGAGGTTAAGGAGAATTTCTCTGTAAATCAGGAACAGGCTCAGGATGTTATTAGTAAACTGGCTACAATGGGTGTCCTTGCTCAGAATAATGATGCAACTGCGTATAAGGTTCTTATGGATAGAGAAGCATTTCAGAATCGTGTCAGAAGCTACCGTAGCCTTGCCGACAGGATGAAAGCTGTATCGAAGTCAAAGGATACCAGCCTTGCAGATATAACTATCAGTAAGAATCTGATAGCTGAGGAAAATGAAATTGCTATCAAAACCAGAGTTCCGGGAACCTGGGGCGATGATGTGAGATACTTATGGGTTCGTAAGGAAAATGCGATGGAGATTCATGGTGGAAAGACGGTTCTTACATTTCTCGATAAGGACAAGGACTATAAGCTTTACGATGCTGAGAATCGTGTCGTTGAAATGAAGAAGGGCAAGGATCTTTATAGCTCACATTATGACACGGTTGAGATTGGCTTGAGACAGAAGCTTGAGAAGGCTCGACGTGAGAAGGAGAAACGAGAGAAACAGATACAGGACGCTATAAAGAAGCTGTCCGCCGGAAATACAGGAAGGAAGAAGTAGTATGAAGACGACAAAGAAGAAGCCTTCGGTGCCACTGATATCAATTGGTGCATTTCTCGCTGCTTATCTGGGATATCTGGTGGGCGGTGCATGGGCTCCGAGAAGAAGGCTGGATGAATTTATGGCTGTATTCTCATATGTGTGGAAATATCCATTTGGAAATTATTTCAATGAGAATACATTTAGATGTGTTGTAATAACGCTTTTTATATATGGAATGATTGTTGTGATGTATTACACCAGTCAGCGAAATCTTATGCCGGGCAGGGAATTTGGAACTGCCCGGTTTGCTAATGTTGCGATGGTAAATAAGACGCTGAAGGATCCTGATGAAAGCTATAACAGGGTACTTAGTCAGAATGTGAAAATGAGCCTGAATACGAGGCACACGAAGCTCAATAATAATGTGCTGATCATAGGTGGTGCAGGTTCCGGTAAAACATTTTTTGAAGTAAAACCTAATTTAATGCAGATGCCACGTAACAATTCTTTTGTAATAACCGATCCAAAAGGTGAGATTCTTAGAAGCACCGGTTCGATGTTGAAGAAGAATGGCTATAACGTAAAGGTAATCAACCTGCTCGAAATGGATAAGTCGGATTGTTACAACCCATTTGCTTATCTTCGTGAAGAAACGGATGTTGTGAAGCTGATAACTAACCTTATTACTAACACGACACCAAAGGGTTCAAACAGTTCAGATCCCTTCTGGGAAAAGGCTGAAAGCCTGTTTCTGCAGTCCATTTTCTACTATGTGTGGATGGAGGTTTCCCCCGACAAAAGGAACTTTGAAACAGTATTGAAGCTGATAGGTGAAGCGAAAGTATCTGAAAAAGGCGAGCCTTCCAGACTTGATTTCAGAATGAAGTTTCTTGAAGAAACAAGCCCTCTTGGAGAAAATCATCCGGCTGTAAAGCAGTACAACAAATGTATGCGTGGAGCTGGTGACACCATAAGATCAATCATCATCAGTGCAAATGCGAGACTTGCTTTCCTTGAGAATAAGCAGGTGCTCAGAATGCTTTCAAAGGATGATATGAACCTGGCTGAGCTAGGTATCGGAGTAAATGGTGATGGAAATACAAGAACAGCACTGTTCTGTGTTATCCCGGATTCTGATAAGTCATACAACTTTATTATTGGAATGCTTTATACACAAATCTTTCAGGAATTATATCATCAGGCTGATTTCAACTGTGGTGGAAGACTCCCGATTCATGTGACTTTTATGCTTGATGAATTTGCAAATGTCGCACTACCGGATGACTTCTGCAGTTTGCTTTCTACTATGCGCTCTCGTGAGATTTCAAGTGTGATTATCATCCAGAATTTGGCTCAGATAAAGGCTTTATTCAAGGAAACCTGGGAAACAATTCCGGGTAACTGTGACACCTTGATTTACCTAGGTGGCAATGAGCAGACAACACATAAGTACATCTCGGAACTGCTTGGTAAAGCCACTATTGATAAGAAGACTAATGGTGAAACAAGAGGCAGACAGGGTAGTTCATCAAGGAATTACGATGTGATAGGAAGAGAACTCCTGACACCGGATGAGGCAAGAAAGTTTGATAACAAGAAATGTCTTATCTTCATCAGAGGATTTGATCCAATCGAAGATCTGAAGTTCAGTCCATTTGGTCATAAAGCATTTGCACAGACTGAAGATGGTGGTGCTCCGGCATATGTTCATACACCAGGAGCAGGAATCCCGGATAAGGGAATCGAGATACTTTCTCAGAAATCGCTTAAGTATTACGAGAAGCTGGCAGAGAAAGGAGAGAATGTCTTTATAGATCAGATAAAATATGAAGATTTTCAGATTATGACAGAGTTGGATATTGGCAGGCGATTTACTGAAATTGGAATGGATAAAACCATGAAAGAAGTAGAGAGTTCCCTGGAGTATGTAGATCCGGAAGTTGATAAAGAATATGTGATTGATATGGATGAGGCTTTTGGAGACAGGGCTGTGGATGAATCCGAGAATGATGGTTTTGAGGATGAAGCTGAGAAAGAAAATTCTGAGGATGATGGTTCAGGCGTTGCAGCTAACAAACTATTTGGTTTTGAAGATAATAGTTCGGAAGCTAATAACAAAAGAAAAACAGATGAGACCGATGACAGTATTATGACTCGAATGACTTCCTGGAAGTATTCAGAAGAACAGATAGCAGCTCTTCATCTGGCATACAAGATCAAGATGCCAATGGAAGAAATCATGAAGTTCTTTTATCCTGATACGCCTGTCAGTGTTATGAAAGCAGCTATCAAATCATATGAGAAGAATGGCAGAGGCTGATCGTGATTCAGATACAAGCTATTCATTTTAAGTAGATATAACCGGGAGACGTCCCGATTGTATATAGCATATCGTTTCGAATATGTATTCAAAACTTTCCTCCATAACTGGGAAGCAGTTCTGCGCAGACTGCTTCCCAGAATATAAGGAAAATAGTAAGACAAATAAATATCAATTAAATAATCAGAAGGAGATTAAATAAGTTATGAAAAATGCATTTAAGAACATGATTAGTAACAATGTGAAGAAGAGTTCATTACTTGGAAATGCCAAGAAGAAGTTTGCTCTTATGGCTGTAACAGCTGGCTATGTATCTACGATGATGTCATCTACTGTACTTGCTGCAGGTGGCGGTGATACAAGTACAATCACTCAGCCTCTTGATAACCTTAAGACACTTGTGATTGCAATTATTGGTGCTGTGGGTGTAATCATTCTCGCAAAGAATGTTATGGAGTTTGCTCAGGCATATCAGCAGCAGGATTCATCTACTATGAACTCAGCAATCAAGGGTATTGTAGCCGGTGTCATCATGGCAGGTATTTCAACAGTACTTTCATTCCTGGGATTTTAGGAAATTGATGAGGGCATACATAAGAGGAAGGAGGAGGGCTGGAGTAAAAAGATAATTCCAGCCACAAGTAAAATGAGCATATTCAAGCTTGGCGAAAAAATCCTTTCACTTCTTGAGGCTGTTTTCGGTTTCTGGAACAATCAGATATCGCTTGTATTTGACCTTCTCGGAACAACACCTGACAAGTTTAATAATGGCGGTCCATGGGCCATCATCGAAAGTATCAATCCGATATTTGTGGCAGTTGGTTCATCCCTTGTAGTTTTGTTCTTTGTCATAGGTTTTTGTTCCGAGAGTGTTGATATCAAAGAAGAAATGAGATTTGAAGTGATCCTGAGAATGTTGATAAGACTCAGTATTTCAGAATACTTTGTAGCAAATAATGTAACGATAATGAAAGCATTCTTTCAGACGATAGGAAACCTGGTAAATGCACTTTCAGCCGGAACAATAACCGAGTTGAAAATCGACAGTGCCCAGGCAGATGTCATAAAGGATCTGGGATTTGGCGAAAGTCTTGTGATGCTGATACTGGCAGCGCTTCTTTCAATCATAATCATTATCTGCGGTTTCTTTATTCTTTATACCGTGTATTTCAGGTTCCTAAGATTGCTTATTATTGTTCCGCTTGGATCTATTGCATTTGCAACTTTGGGTGGTAACAGAACTGTGGCACATACAGCTGCAACATATGCGAAGTATTTCCTAAGCGTAACATTTGAAGCAGTCACAATGGCTCTGGCGATTATTGTCTGTACATCAGTTATAAATGCAGGGCTTCCGTCATTTACCGGTAATTATTCGGAGTGGACACAAACACTTCTGTATCTATGTGAAATGACATTCACCATTGCAATGACTGTTGGTGCGGTAAAGGGTGCGCAGAGTCTGACAAGTAAAGTGTTTGGATTGTAGGAGATAGAAGAAAGGATTTTAAAGTCATGATTATAGAGGTTAATAAGGATATTGATAAATATCAGGAGAGTGTTGTTCTTGGACTTACTGCAAGACAGCTTATATATTCGGTTGCAAGCGTTCTGGTTGGTGGTGGCATGGTTTTACTCCTTTATAGATATATCGGACTCACAGGGGCTGCATATGTGACGATTCCCTGTGTAGCTCCGATAGCCATGGGAGGCTTCTATTCCTATAACGGAATGAACTTCTATGAATATATGGGAAGAAGGATACATTTTATGTTTGGCAATAGGCCACTGACATATGTTTCGACTGAGAGTGAAGCTGAAGGAAAGAAGCTGTGTAATGTTGAAGCTAATGCTGAGAAGAAGGGATTGTTTGGATTTAATTTTTTGAGTTCAAAAAAGAAGGGTGTTGGAGTAGGTTCATCAGGAATTGGTGATGCATCTGGTGCTATAGATGGATCAGAAGAACTTCAAGACGGAGAAACAGATTCAACAAAGACAAAGGCAATTCAAGAACAGCATAAGAGAGAGGAGTTTGAAGCAGTGAAGAGAAAAATGAAGCTAACAATAATAACGGTGATCTTTTTCATATTAGCCGCTGTGGCAGCGCTGATTGTGAAGAGGTTTGTAATATGATGGAGGTTAGGCGATGGGATTATTAAAAGATGGATTTAAGGAGCTGAAGAAGGCTAGTGAGCCCCTTTATAAGAGTCCTAAGTCCATTCAGGAAACAATAGAGATTATGGCTGTCGCGGAAAATGGTATCTTTGAGGTTGCAAGGAACAGATATTCCAAATGTTACATTTTCCAGGATATCAATTATACTACTGCGACAGAGGATGAACAGATCGGAGTGTTTGAGCGTTATTGCAAGTTCCTTAATTCTTTGGACTGTAATTATAAGATTACAATCAATAACAAGAATAAGGACATGAATGTGCTTCGTGACTATGTGCTGCTTCCGTATATGGATGACGGATTCAATGATTTCAGGAAGATTTATAATGATATCATTGAGGAGAAGATTCTGGAAGGAAGGCAGGGGATTGAGCAGGAGAGATATCTGACACTTACGATTGAGAGAAAGAATTTCGAAGAGGCAAAAGCACAGTTCGCAACACTTGAGGCGACCGTGCATAAAGCATTTATCGAACTGGGAGCTGATATAGTTCCTCTTACCGGTAATGAGCGACTGAAGGTTCTCCATGATTTCTATCATCTTGGAGATGAGGACAGCTTTGATTTTGATATACGAAGCGCTAAGAAGGTTGGAAAAGATTTCAAGAATGACCTATGTAATGGAATACTTAAATTTTTTCCGGATCATTTTGAAGATGAAAGCAAGTTCTGCCGGGCGCTTTTTATCAAGAAGTACCCAAGCAGTTTGTCGGACAGATTCATAAATGAGATAACATCTCTGCCGATTCATTCAATCACTAGTATCGATGTGGTTCCGGTTCCCAAAGACTTGACCACAAAGACTTTACAGAAGAAATATCTCGGTATCGAGTCGGATATAATCAAGCAACAGAGAGTCCGTAATAAGAATAATGATTTTTCTACGGAGATTTCTTATGCCAAGAGAACTGAGAAGCGTGAAATAGAAGCAATCATGGATGATGTCAGGGAAAATGACCAGTGCCTCTTCTATGTGGCTGTGACAATCATTATTATGGCTGAGTCCAAGGAAGAATTGGAGAGTATTACCGAAACAGTAGAGACAATTGGAAAGCGTAACAGCTGTGTGATTGAACCACATTATTATAAACAGAAGGAAGCTCTTAACACGGCACTTCCTATTGGTATAAGACAGGTTGAGACAATGAGAACTATGCTTACACAGAGTCTTGCGGTACTTATGCCATTTAATGTGCAGGAACTTAATGATAAAGGTGGAAATTACTACGGAATCAACCAAATCAGCAAGAATATCAATATAGGTAATCGTAAGAAGCTGATTAATGGTAATGGATTTGTATTTGGTGTTCCAGGTTCCGGTAAATCCTTCTTCTGTAAGATGGAAATGGGCTCTGTATTTTTGTCAGGACAGGACGAAATAATCGTAATTGATCCAATGAACGAATACTTCGATGTGGCGAAGACTTATGGTGGTACTGTGGTAAATATGTCGTCTTATACAGATAATTATGTGAATCCTCTTGAGGTAGAGCTTAGTGAACTGGATGTAAATGATACCAGAGGAATTATCGCGGATAAGGCTCAGTTCATGCTTGGTCTGTGTGAACAGTGTATAGGAAGTAGCATTGATTCGAGACAGAGGTCCATCATCGACCGCTGTGTACGAAATATGTATATAGGAATAGCTAAGCTACCATTGGCTGAGAGGAAAATTCCTATCATGGAAGATTTCTACAATATGCTTCTTGAACAGAAGGAACCGGAAGCAAAGGATATAGCCCTTTCACTGGAGCTTTTCGTAATGGGTTCACTGAACATATTTAATCATCATACAAATGTAGATATGAATAACCGCTTTACAGTTTATGGTATCAGAGATTTAGGTCAGGAGCTTAGTCCTATAACAATGCTAGTAATGATGGAATCCATCCAGCAGAGAATCATAGAAAATGGAAGAAAGGGTAAAGCAACCTGGCTCTATATTGATGAGGTGCATGTGCTTCTTAATTCAGATTATTCTACACAGTATCTGAAGGGGCTCTGGAAGAAAGTTCGTAAGCAAGGTGGCCTCTGTACTGGGATAACTCAAAATGTGGTGGATCTGCTTCAGAACTATACTGTTACAACAATGCTCGCCAATTCCGAGTTTGTAGCATTACTGAAGCAGGCGAATACAGACAGCGCAAAGATAGCAGATGTTATCGGAGTATCCCAGGCACAGATCAGGTATGTAACCAATACACCATCAGGAATGGGATTGATCAAATGTGGAAATGTAGTTATTCCATTTGATAATCAGATTAGTAAGGATACTGACCTTTATAAGCTTTACAACACCAATATCCATGAGCAGATTGAGGAAAAAAAGAAAGCTGAGCAGGAGCAGAGTACGCAAAGTAATATGTCTCAGAAAACAACAGAGTGTGCAGAGTATTCTGAAGATACCCAAACTCATTCCATGGGAACATTTCTGGGATAAAATGATAATTCGTTTTAACTTATAACACTAAAACTTAAAAATATAGAAAATAAAAATGGCTAAATCTTAACTTCCAGTGATTTTACGACTCAAGCATAGAATCCCTGATCGGAACCAGCGCTAGCGCTATGGTCTGATCAGGGATCTTTTTT
>OCVV011354379.1_pt1 | contig 80739 bp, 64 predicted proteins | sample 1539721 | NCBI WGS metagenome assembly OCVV01 (sample SAMN02144230, study PRJEB22623) | gut metagenome | biome: sheep rumen | host: Ovis aries | place: New Zealand
GGAGCAAAGCGCAGTGAACGAAAGCACAAGGCTTTTAAAGCGCAAATTTGACGATTTTAAATAAGAGGAAAATTTGCGCTCTTGTGCTGAAAGTGAACGGAGCAAAGCGCAGTGAACGAAAGCACAAGGCTTTAAAAGCGCAAATTTGACGATTTTAAATAAGGAGTTATTATGGCTTATACAAATATTCAGAAAAAACAGCATATCTATGAGATGCAGACATATCTCCATGCAATTTCACTCATGAATGACAGAATACCGACTGTTATCCCTGACGGTATCTACGGAAAGGAGACATCTCTCGCAGTAATGGCTTTTCAGCGTGAATACGGTCTGAAAGATACAGGAAACACCGACCCTGCAACATGGAATAAAATTGTCAGCGTTTACAGGTCTTATCTCAGCGGAAAACCTGAACCCTATGCGGTATTTCCCTCCCCTTCCTATGTTGCATCGGACGGTGATACGGGGCAGGTTATCTATATAATTCAGGCTATGCTAAATGATATAGGAAAATGCTACGACAATGCCCCTTATGTTGATATATGCGGAGAATATAACGATATGACCGCTTCTGCGGTAAAGCGTTTTCAGCAGTGGTGCGGTATTCCGCAGAACGGCAGAGTTGACAGCGGAACATGGAATATGCTTGTGCATTGCTGTGAACATATCCTGAAAATGCACAATTCATAATAATAAAAAATTATTCCCGTCCTTTTCAGACGGGAATATTTATTAATGGTTAAATGATTCAGCGAGAAGTCTTGATTTGAGTTCCCATAACTGATGAGAAAGGTCTACATAATAATCGTGGGGATTTTCAAAACGCTTTACTTCGTCCCATATTGTTTCAAGCTGCTGCTGACAGTAAGCCTTTATTTCTTCAATATCGGGAGATTTATATATACATTCGCCTTTTTTGAATATCTGAACCTGTAATTTTTTAGCTGTGAAATTTATAAGTGTCATTCTCTTGTAAGTCTGCTGCGGGTCAAATATTGTATAAGGCTTTTTGTCGTCAATAACTTCGCCTGCAAGAGTTATAACATCAGCGACAGCCTTTCCCGTGTCGTTGTCAAAAAGTCTCCATACTTCTTTGTATGAAGGATTGGTTATTTTTATGACGTTTTCGGAAATTTTAATCTTGGGAATAATTTTTCCCTTTTCCTCGACAGCCGCAAGCTTGTAAACTCCGCCGAATACGGGTTCTGACTTTGAAGTTACAAGTCTTTCACCTACACCGAAACTGTCTATTTCCGCACCCTGCATTATCAAATCTCTTATAATGAACTCGTCAAGAGAATTTGAAGCGACTATTTTTATATAGTCCAGACCTGCATCATCAAGCATTTTTCTTGCTTTTTTGGAAAGATAGGCAATATCGCCGCTGTCGATTCTGACACCTGCACCCTTGTGACCCTGTTTTTCGAGTTCCTTGAAAACGGTTATCGCATTGGGAATACCTGACCTCAGTACGCTGTAAGTATCTATGAGAAGTGTGCAGCTGTCGGGATATACCTTTGCATAAGCCCTGAAAGCTTCAAGTTCACTCGGAAAAAGCTGTACCCAGCTATGAGCCATTGTACCCAGAGCCTTTACTCCGAAATCCCTGTCGGAAATAGTACAAGCCGTACCTGAACAGCCTCCTATATAAGCCGCCCTTGCACCATATACTGCACCGTCATAGCCCTGCGCCCTGCGTGAACCAAATTCCATGACGGGACGACCCTGAGCTGCTTCTGCGATTCTGTGGGCTTTTGTGGCGATAAGTGACTGATGATTGATTGTGAGCAGTACCATAGTTTCGATAAACTGCGCCTGAATTGCAGGACCTTTTACTGTTATAAGCGGTTCATTCGGGAAAATGGGAGTACCCTCAGGTATAGCCCATACATCACATTCAAACTTGAAATTCCTGAGATATTCAAGAAATTCCCCGCAGAACATATTTTTACTTCTGAGATATTCTATATCCTCGTCTGTAAATTCAAGATTTTCAAGGTATTCAATAAGCTGTGCAACGCCTGCCATTACGGCATAGCCTGCATTATCGGGAACTTTGCGGAAAAACATATCAAAATATGCAATTTCCTGACCTCTGCCGTTTTCAAAGAATCCGTTCGCCATAGTAAGCTCATAAAAATCAACAAGCATAGTGAGATTTCTTTTGTTCATCATGTCCTCCTTTTTGACAAATCCGCATTAATAGTAATATCCTTAATCGTCATAGCTTTCATCATAGTAACCATATTCAGACCATTCATCTTCATAATAATTCTCTGTCTGCTGTTCCTGACGGTGTTCATCGGGGTCAAAGGGCTTGACCTCACTGAATTTATAATTTTCGGGAACAGTGGAGAAATCATAAGTTTTCTGCCATGAATCGTCATATTCCACGCCCTCTGAGTTGAAATGCTCCTGTAGCTGCGAAATTATATCCTCTGCATTCTGCATTTCAACATACTTGTTTATCATCGGGAAATACATCTCAACATCTGAATTTTCCGAAAGATACGGACAGTAAAAATCCATAACCGCACATTCGGAATAAACTTCGGGCGGATTTATGATATTATCCGCACTTGTTATTTTCGGAACGGATAAGACTGTTTCACTGACATCATTCACAACTCTTTCAATATCCTCATAAGTATCATATCGGAAACTGAAACGGACGGAATTTATCATATTGTCGCCCTCATTCCATGTGGGTATCATATCCATATCGGAAAGAGCCTGATATATTTCGGGGTGGGCTTTCAGATACATGACCTGATAGTCTTCTGACAGATTATATGATACCTGATTTTTCTCCGTACTTGTCGGAATATTGAATGATTCAATGCAGAAATGGCACTGTACACCTTCCTCGTCCGTGAAAGTATAGCAGATATTTCCGTTATTCTCGTATGAATCGGAAAGGCTGAATTTTCTGTTATACAACTGACTGAGATAATTTTCTGCATTTTCCTGAGTTATTTCATCTTTCACAGTACAGCCGCAGAGCATTAAAGCAAGTACGGCTGAAATAAAAAACACTTTTTTCATACATCATCTGCTTTCATTTTTTATTATATTATATCTCTTTTTGCAGATGTTGTCAATATAATTTCTGATTACTATTTATATCTTGCATAACCGTCCGCACCTGTATTTATTGCAAGCTGTTCCTGCTCCTGAATTATATCGGGGTTGTCAATCCATTCACTTTCACCGGCTTCCCCTGCCCATTCATCACCCTTGTTTAATTTATATTCAGCCAGTCCCACAATTAACGATACTCCGCTTCCTGCGGTTATGTTCTCCCATTCATAAAGAGTCTGTTCAAAGGGGCATATTTCGTTGTTAAAGCCGAAATATATCTGCGGTACGATATAATCGCAGTAACCCCTCTGACTTCCCCATAGCCTTACATCTGCGTACTGACTTTCATAATCTGCCTGAATATTTCCCTGCGGACTTATGCCGAATACTACATCTTTTCCGCAGGATTTTACCGTATCATACAAGGCTTTTACAAAGTCTGTGCAGTTCTGCGTTCTCCATTCGGATAAATCCTCCGCACCGCTTTCCTGAAATTCAACCGCATCAAATTCCTCATAGGTTGTGGGATAAAAATAATCATCAATATGAATACCGTCAACATTATAGTTTTCAATTATTTCCTCCGCACATCTGCATATCAAATCCCTTACTTCATTGTAGGACGGGTCAAGGTAATATCTTCCGTTCACAACTTTGACAAACCGACAGTCGGGATTTCCAGCCCATTGTTTTATTATAAAATCATCATCAAGATAATTCATCTCCTCAACACTCTGACATCTCAAAGGATTTATCCAAGCATGAACGGACATTTTAAGGGCATGAGCCTCCTGTATCATGATTTCAAGAGGGTCATAATCCCCGTCAAGCATTGAGCCTTTCGGGAATATCTCGGATTTATAATATGCGTCCGCAAAAGGGTGAGCATGGACATACAAAGTATTCACGCCGTCAGCATATTCCGAGGCAAATTCTTTTCTGATAATCTCCCTGAACTCGTCCTCTGATTTGCCGTGCATATATTCTTCATACCTGATATACGGTATCCAGACAGCATTCTGATTTTTATAATTGATTCTTTCGGGGAAATCATTTATATCAGTCTGCGAGGGCGGTATCTCCTCAATAAATGAAGTTTCGGGCTGTATATCTTCATTCCCCTGAAACTGTGGGACTGTACACGATACAAGTGCAAAAACGGGCATCAGAAACAATAATCTTTTCATATTTTTCTCCTGTTTAATTTTTTATTACAGAATATTATATGAATTGAAATTTAAGATTATTTCAATATGTGTATGATATTATCAAATGAAATAAATAGTCAAGACGATTTCAAGAGGAAGATTTGCGCTCTTGTGCTGAAAGAGAACGGAGCAAAGCGCAGTGAACGAAAGCACAAGGCTATAAAAGCGCAAATCTGACGATTTCAAATAGGAGATGATAGAATGAAAAAATTTGCAGTCCTGACAGCTCTGATTATGACAGTATCACTTGTATCATGCACAAGTAAAGACGAAAAAATAACTGTAATTGAATCTTCCGAAACCGTTCAGCAGGAAACTGTCAATGTGGGCGAACTTGACCTGACTGTCTTTGATGTGGGCAAAGCCGACAGCATGGTACTGACTTCCGAAAACAGTACCGTTATTATCGACTGCGGTGAAAAAGGTGACGGAAAAGAAATTATTGAATACCTTGAAGAAAAAAATATATCCTCCGTCGATTATCTTATCATAACCCATTACGATAAAGACCATGTGGGCGGTGCGGCTAAGGTTATCAATAATATTGAAGTGAAAAATGTCCTCGCTCCCGATTATGATGAGGAAAGCGAGGAAATGGATAAGTATAACAAGGCTCTCAGTGAAGCAGGCATAACCCCGAAGCTTCTGACAGGCGATTTGTCTTTCACACTCGATAATGCCGAATATACCATATATGCCCCGAAACAGTCCGATTACGGTGAGGACAATGACAACGATTTTTCACTCGTCACAAAAATTACTCACGGAAATAATGTGCTTCTTTTCACGGGAGATGCTATGGAACAGAGACTTGAAGAAATTATGGATATGGGCGACTGCGATTTTCTTAAAGTCCCCTATCACGGGCGCAGTCTTGATAATTTAGATGATTTCCTCAGTGCCGTAACTCCTGAAAAAGCTGTCGTATGCACTTCAAAAAGTGAATTTTCAGCCGATACTCAGAAAGAACTCATAAACAGGAATATAGAATATTATGCAACCTGTTTCAACGGGAAAATTGAAGTTAAAAGTGACGGAAACAATATAGATATAACGGCTGAAAAAGGCGCATAAAAATAATAAAAAAGACCGAAGTTTTCAAGACTTCGGTCTTTTTTTTGCGTTTCGTCCCCGTGAGGGGTGTGAGTTGCAACGGAACAAAAAGAAAAATTAAAGCAGTTAATTTTGAGTTTCAGTCCCCGTGAGGGGTGTGAGTTGCAACGTTGCCGAGGAAGAATGGCAGAAAAGAATGAAATCAACGTTTCAGTCCCCGTGAGGGGTGTGAGTTGCAACACTTCATAATAGTGGTATATTTAACCACAAGATTGGTTTCAGTCCCCGTGAGGGGTGTGAGTTGCAACAATATACACAGGTGTAATGCTTGGAGTATACTGTTTCAGTCCCCGTGAGGGGTGTGAGTTGCAACATATTAGCTGTTGATGGCAATGGTCCAGATGCTCTGTTTCAGTCCCCGTGAGGGGTGTGAGTTGCAACAAAAATAGTCAGACCGTTAAATACTTCAATAAAGAGTTTCAGTCCCCGTGAGGGGTGTGAGTTGCAACTTTTAAATAACCAAATTTTAAGGAGGTACTCAAGTTTCAGTCCCCGTGAGGGGTGTGAGTTGCAACATGGAAATGACAATTGAACGGGCTAACCAAATAATTGTTTCAGTCCCCGTGAGGGGTGTGAGTTGCAACTGTTCGGCTATTATTAAATTGGCACGTCCTCTCGGAAAGTTTCAGTCCCCGTGAGGGGTGTGAGTTGCAACTTCCAGTTCGTCATTGATAAATAATTTATCATGTTTCAGTCCCCGTGAGGGGTGTGAGTTGCAACAGGTAATTTTGTTTGGAGTAATTGTTGACACGTTCTATGGACGTTTCAGTCCCCGTGAGGGGTGTGAGTTGCAACTTGACTGGAAGGACAAAAAAGCAACAGAGACTCGTAGTTTCAGTCCCCGTGAGGGGTGTGAGTTGCAACCCCAATATCTTGTGAATACACGTTTTGCAACACTATATATAGCATATCATTAAGTAAAAACAAATAAAAAACAGCCGTCTGATTCATATTTTATTCATAAAGAGCCGTTTTTTTGGTGCGAATCGCCCTTTTTTGCCTTGCAGAAAAGGGCATTTTAAAGGGGATTCGCACTATTAATTCTTTTAATTAAGCCTTGTTTACGCTTCCGAAAAGTTCCATTTTCTCCTTAACCTTAGCCTTTATAGCCTCGAATCCGGGAGCGAGGAGCTTTCTGGGGTCAAATCCCTTGCCCTGCTTGTCCTTGCCTGCTTCGATGTAGCCTCTTGTAGCCTCAGCGAATACGAGCTGGCACTCTGTATTAACGTTAATCTTAGCAACGCCGAGAGAAATAGCCTTTGTAATCTGGTCATCGGGGATACCTGTACCGCCGTGGAGAACGAGAGGCATATCGCCTACTGTATTCTTGATAGCTTCGAGGGTTTCAAAGCTTAAACCTTCCCAGTTTGCGGGATATACGCCGTGGATATTGCCGATACCTGCTGCGAGGAAATCAACACCGAGGTCAGCAATCTGCTTGCACTCGTTGGGGTCAGCACATTCGCCCTTGCCGATAACGCCGTCTTCTTCTCCGCCGATAGCACCTACTTCTGCCTCAATGGAAAGACCGAGGTGATGAGCAGCGTTTACGAGTTCGGTAGTTTTAGCGACATTTTCCTCAATCGGGAAATGTGAACCGTCAAACATGATTGAAGTGAAGCCTGCCTTGATACACTTGTAGCAGCCCTCATATGAGCCGTGGTCGAGGTGGAGAGCAACGGGAACTGTAATTCCGAGTGATTCGTCCATAGCCTTTACCATAGCGGCAACAGTTTCAAAGCCTGTCATATACTTTCCTGCGCCCTCTGAAACACCGAGGATAACGGGAGAATTAAGCTCCTGAGCTGTGAGCAGAATAGCCTTTGTCCATTCGAGGTTGTTGATGTTGAACTGACCTACTGCATACTTGCCTTCTCTTGCTTTTGTGAGCATTTCTGTAGCTGAAACTAACATAAAATATTTCCTCCTGAAATTCAATGTCGGAGCATTTTCTGCCCCATTGATATTATTGTAACATACATTTACAGAAATTGCAAGTGTTTACAGAAAATTTTTGAAAATTTTATATATTCAGGGATTACAGTGACCGCATGGTTTAAATCCCTGATTTAAAAGTTCATCTCTTGCGGAATACACTTCTTTCTTGTTTTTTTCTTTCATTTTTTTGATATCTGCACATAACGGATTATGAAATACTTTTGTATTTGTATTCAGCACATAGTCATGTTCTTCATATGTGTCTGAAATATATGTATTTTCCGAAAAAGTGCTTATTTCAGCATACGGAGATAAATTTTCCTGATTTATTTCAGAAGATTTTGCTGAATAGTCGTCGTCATACTCACAGCCGCAAAAGGCACACATAAAAAGAACTGAAAAAACAAATAATAAAATTTTTTTCATTTTCACCACACCTCAGATTATATTATATATCCGTTTGGATATAATGTCAATACTAAAACCTGAGTTCGTGATAGAATTTAGATTGATATATAATTCTGTCGGGGTGATTTTGTGTATTATTTACAAAGATTAAGAGACCTGCGTGAGGATATGGATTTACAACAATCTGATATTGCGAAACTTCTGAAAACAACTCAGCCACAGTATTCACGCTATGAAACAGGAGAGCGTGAATTGCCTGTGCGACATCTTGTGACACTTGCGGATTTTTACAACGTGTCAGCAGACTATATACTTGGCAGAACTAACAGAAAGAACTTCATAAAATAATTTTTGCAAAATCCCTTGACAAAATTAAAAAAATATGATATAATAATCAAGTTGACTGATGCGGATATGGCGGAATTGGCAGACGCGCATGGTTCAGGTCCATGTGAACGCAAGTTCATGCAGGTTCAAGTCCTGTTATCCGCACCATAAAAAAGCTCCCTGAACGGGAGCTTATTTTTTTCTTATATTCGATATATCCTCTGTACTTCCTCCGCCGTTATCATCGGGCGCACGGAATTTTCCCTTTTCGACAAGCCTTAAAAATGCATCTACGACATCACTTGCAAGCTGAGTTCCGGAAACATCTTTTATAATGCTCACTGCCTTTTCAAAATTCATGCGCTGTCTGTAAGGTCTGTTTGAATACATGGCATCAAAAGTATCTGCAACGGCAATTATCTGTGCAACTCTCGGAATTTCATCGCCTTTAAGTCCCTTTGGATAGCCTTTTCCGTCAGGTCTTTCATGATGAGCGACAGCACCTGTTGCAAGTTCAGGCATAAGACTTATATTTTTGAGTGCCTCATATCCACGGACTGTATGCGATTTTATAATCTGAAATTCTTCATCGCTGAGTTTTCCGGGCTTGTTGAGAACTTCATCGGGAATACCGATTTTTCCTATATCGTGCATGAGGGCGATATTGTAATACTGTTCAACAGTTTCTTCATCATATCCGAGTTCTTCGGTAAGCATGGCGGTATATTCCGCAACACGGGAGGAGTGACCGTTTGTATATTCGTCTTTAAGGTCGATAACTTTCGCAAATGATTCAACTATTTCCTTTATGAGAAGCTTGTCACGCCTCTGCTGTTCAAGGAGAATTTCCATATCATTTGTTCTGTGGTATCCCACGAACATACGGACACCTATTACAAGGACTATCAGAAGGAATATTCCTGATATTGTCACTATTTTCAGCATTAATTTTCTGACATAGTTATAAATATCCATCATGGAAACATCTGCGCCTGCATAGGCAACACATTCGCCTGATGAATCGAAAATCGGTTCATATACTGTAAGAAGCCAGCCGTATGCATCATCGCTTTCAATAGGTGCAATTTTATTTCCTGCAAGCAGGTCAGGGACAAGAGGAAGAAATGTTTTGTCAAACTCTACAAGTTCCCCCAGTTCCTCACCATAAACAGAATCGCTGTCCATATCAAAGATGACATAACAGCCGTCATTTCTTATCTGGTAAGCGTAAAGGAATTTAAGTTCGGGTGAATTGTCGAGAATACTTTTGAGAGTTTTTTCAGTTTCTTCATATTCTTCATCTGAGCCGTTTTCGAGCCACTTATTGACATTATCCGCATTTATCATTTCAGCCGCCATTTTAGCAGTACCCTGAGCGGTACGGATTCGCATTTCTTTGGTTTTCACGGTATAGACGTTAATGCTGACGATAGTTATAATAACCGCAAGGAGTATTGTAAGGACAGTAATTGCGCCAAAAAATTTTATATGCCTTGCATCGGTATTCAGCAGTTTCTTTTTCTGAGAAACATCTTTTTTTCCCATTTATTTCCCCCTCTCATCAGTATAGTTTCATTATAGCACAACAAATACTGTAAGTCAACAATATTTTTTACAATAAAAAAGACAGACTGTATCAAAACAGCCTGTCTTTTGTGTATGAAGAAGAGAATAAGTTAGTTTTCTGATTTAACTTCGTCAAGAGTAACTTTAACAGTATGCTCTTTTCCGTTTCTTATATAGGTAATTTCAACGCTTTCGCCTGCTTTGTGGAGGTTTTTCTTTGCAGTAAGTTCAGCGGAGGTTTTAACTTCTTCACCGTCAACAGCGGTTATAACATCACCTGACTGCAAACCTGCCTTTTCAGCAGCTCCGTCCTCTGCAACGTTTGTAACATAGATACCTACGGGGAGATTGTACATATTTGAAATAGTTTCGGTAACGTCCTGACAGCTTATTCCGAGCTGAGGCTTGCCTGTAACATAGCCATATTTCATGAGGTCGTCAACGATTGCGGAAACTTCATTTGACGGAATGGCAAAACCTATGCCTTCAATAGATGCTTCGCCTGAATATGATGATGACATCTTTGAAGAATTGATACCGATAACCTGACCGTATTTATTGATGAGCGGACCGCCTGAATTTCCTGAGTTTATAGCGGCATCTGTCTGAATGAGTGTCATAGCCTTGTCATTGATTGTGATACTTCTGTTAATTCCTGATACCATACCGCCTGTTACTGTGTCCATGAGTTCAAAACCGAGGGGATTTCCGATAGCTATAACGGATTCACCGAGTCTGAGGTCGTCACTGTTGCCAAATTCTGCGGACGTAAGATTCTCAGCATCTATTTTGAGTACAGCAAGGTCGCAGTCTGTATCATAGCCTACTACTTCCGCATCATAGCTCTTGTCATCGCTGAGGAGAACTGAAATGCTGTTTGCAAGACCTGCACCGTATTCAGTATCATAAATAACATGGGCATTTGTAACGACATAGCCGTTTTCTGTAATTACAACACCTGTACCTGTTGCAGTAGCTTCCGAAGATGAAGGCATCTGGGGTTCAAATCCTCCGAATCCGAAGAAATATCCGCTGTTGTTCTGAGTAGTTACCGTGAACTGTGATTCAATACCTACAACTGAGGGAAGAACTTTGTCAACGATTTCTTCTGTTGAGAGTTCACTGCCTGTTGAATCATCTGTTTTGATAAGACTTACAGAATCAGCGGCGAGTGACCTTGCAGAATCTTTTTCCTCGACAGTATCAACAGCAGTGTTTTCATTTTTCTGATATGAGGGTTCAACCTGTCTGTATACTGCGATAGAACCTGCGGAAACCATTACCATAGCCATAAGAGTTGCAGCAGCTTTCAGAACCTTGTGATTCTTGGGGGGCTTGGGGGAATTTCCGCCGTCTGTTGAAAATCCTTTATATTCTGTATTCTCATTGTTATTATTTTCCTCTGTAACTTCCATAACATCAAAATTGTATTCTTTCATATAACTCACGTTCCTTTTCAATATTTTCATCTGAGGTCTTATCCTCAACCTGTGATTATATTATATTAGCCGTATGTGATATTAATTTGGAGTAAGTGTTATTTTTTGGGGAACTTTCTGTGGTATTTTTTTCACACAGATGATACGTTTGTGAAAGAATACGTCATTATTCTGTCATAAAGAAAAATATCTTTCACAAACTATCAAAAATATATCATAATATTCCCTGTCGAAATAAGAAAAAAATGTGTAAAATGCCGTGCATATACTTGACATAATTAAAAAGAAATGCTATTATAATAATATATTATTCGTATTAATTGTGAAAAGGAGGAATATTATGAAAGCCTTTACAAAAAAATTTTTATCCCTTGCAGTATCAGCACTCACATTAACAAATACAATATCAATATCTGCATATGCCGATGTAACCAGAGGACTTTCAGAAGAAGAAATCCTTAACTCCTCCGTAAAGCCTGTAATGACCGTAACAAAAGAACTGCTCCAGCCCGACAGCGGTATATCTTCAAAAAAAATGAATATATCCGTATCCCTCAGCGGTGCGGACGGAAAATATGCCTCAACAGGAATACACCTTTTCTATGACAGCAGACTTACTCCCGAAAGAGACAGCCACGGTAAAATTATCATTAAAAAAGGCGATGCAACCGAAAACCTGAAGATGCTCTCAGGTAATGATGATACAAAAGAATCAGAAGGTATGAACGGTCTTTTTGTCGCAACTTCTTCAAATTCTGACGGCGGTATGGACGGAGAATTTTTCAGCTTTGATGTCACTCTCCCCGCAGATGCAAAAAACGGTGACGTTTTCCCCATAGATATAGTATATATGGAATATGACCATGCAACAGATATATTTATTGATGTCTATAAAAAAAATATCCCCATGCAGGTTTACCTGTTTACAAAGGGAATCTATAACAGCGAAAATCCAATTTCAAATTCAGCAGAATATCTCAGAGATATGAAAAACTGCTCCGCCTTAACTTATATAGACCCCTCATGTGACGGATATATCGCTGTTGCCGATTCACATTTCGAGGAAACATATATCCCCTGCCTCGTCCCCTCAAAAATAACTATGCAGCAGGGAGATACTTCAAATATAATCGTTGTGAACCAAAACGGTAAAAAAATTGAATGGACAAGCAGTAATACTTCCGTTGTAACTGTCAGAAACGGTGCTGTTACCGCCGTCAATGAAGGAAACGCAATGGTATATGCCGTCTGCGGTGACAACGTTATGCAGTGCGAAATAAACGTCATAAGCAACAGCTCATATCTCGCAGGAGATGCAAACCTTGACGGAAAAGTAAGTATATCCGATGCAGTAAGAATTTTACAGTATGTTGCAAACAACAATAAATATTCCCTTTCAGCACAAGCCGCAAAAAATGCCGATGTGTACGGGAATAATGACGGTGTAACCGCTAATGATGCCGCTGCCATTCAGAGATATGATGCAGGCGTTACCCTCAGCCTGCCCGAAAAATAACACTGAAAGGAAATTTATAATGAAACCGACAAAATTTTTTTCAACAATTATTTCAGCCGTAATTTCAGTATCTTTCATTACTGCCCCCGTTTGCAGTGCCGATGAAATTTATTACTGCCGTGAACGTGAAATAGAATACTATGAATCAGAAAACTCCCTCAGTGTAAACAATGACGGAGTATCACTCAGAAGAAATATATATAATATATGGGGTACTCTCGACTATAATAACTTCATAGAGGATATAGAATTTGACAACATAATTATAGACCATATTATTGTTGATTTTACAGTCAGCGGAATAGGTGACACCTGCGAACTCATAAAAGATGACGGCTCAACTGAACCATATTATGCATGGCTCTGCGGCTCTGTCGGTACTAATTCCCTGTGGAATCTCGAAGATGCAGGCTCAGGTGCGGCAAAAATAACAGGTGACGGTCACTATTCAGTTGAATGGGATATTTCCGAACCTTCCGAATCAGTTGAATGTCTTATCTTACAGACAAATATAAACTATTTCGCATACCTCCCCGAAGATACTCCCGACGAAAATAAAACACCTCTCAGCAGCAGCGCAATGATAACTGTCAATTCAATAAAAACTCTCTCAGACGGCGAAATTCTCGCAGGCGATTCAAACCTTGACGGAAATCTCAGCATCTCCGATTCTGTAAGAATCCTGCAATATGTGGCAAATTCAAATAAATATCACCTCTCCCCTGCCGCAAAAAAAGCCGCTGATGTCTGCGGTGACAATGACGGTGTAACCGCTAATGATGCCGCTGCCATTCAGAGATATGATGCAGGCGTTACCCTCAGCCTGCCCGAACAATAATACGGATATCACTGACATTATACCGTAAATAAGGGATTACAGCACAACAGTACAGATGTTTTGTTAAATATAAAATAAATATAATATTAAATAAAAATATATTGACTTGAATATTGTAAAATGGTATAATATATACAGTCGGATTGCCGATATACTATAAAAGGAGGTAATATTCTCTATGTCAATCTCAAAAAAATATGCTGCTGAGTTTATCGGTACTATGGTTCTGGTTCTTCTCGGCTGCGGAACAGCTATGCTCGTGGGCTGCGATGCCAAAAACGGCTGCGGTTATCTTCTTACTGCACTCGCCTTCGGACTTGTAATAGTCGGTATGGCTTACAGTATAGGAAATATTTCAGGCTGCCATATAAACCCTGCGGTTTCACTTGCGGTATTCCTCACAGGAGGCATATCATCAGCGGAATTTATCGGTTACATAATTGCTCAGTGCCTCGGAGCTTTTGCAGGTTCGGGACTTCTCACAGCAATTTTCGTTCTTGGTGATATCCCCGACCAGACAGGTGCTTTCGGCTCAAACGGTCTCGCAGGCGTAGGCAACAATGCTGTTGCAGGTCTGCTCGTTGAAGTTCTCCTCACATTTATATTCGTTATAACTATCCTCGGAGTTACTTCAAAGAAAGCAAATCACGGCTCGTTCGCAGGTCTTGTAATAGGTCTTACTCTTACTCTCGTACATATCTTCGGTATCGGTCTTACAGGTACTTCCGTAAACCCTGCAAGAAGTATCGGTCCTGCTGTTGCATCTGCAATAAACGGAAATGCCGCTCCTCTTGCATCACTCTGGGTATTCGTTGCAGGTCCTCTCATAGGAGCATTTATCGCAGCCGTTACATACAAGGTTCTTGAAGGTCCTTCAAAAGCTGCTTCTGTTCCTGTTAAAAAACCTGCTCCCGTTAAAAAGCCTGCCGCACCCGCTGCACCCGCTGCTCCTGCTCCTCAGGCTCCCAAAGCTGAACCCGCTCCCGAAAAAACTGAGGAAACTCCCGTTCAGCAGAAAAAAATCGAAATTCCGATTATTGATGACGATGAACAAAAAGCTTCTGACCTAATGAAAGAAATTAATCAGGCTTTCGATAAGGAATAATAAATTTCGGTTCTCCCTCAAAGGAGAACCGTTTTTTTGTTTAATATAAAAATTATTTATTTTTCTATTGACAAATACGTTTATATGGTGTATAATAAATTTGTTGTCGAGGTGTGGCTCAGTTTGGTAGAGTACTACGTTCGGGACGTAGGGGCCGCAGGTTCAAATCCTGTCACCTCGACCATTTTTTATAGAAAATCCCCCGATTTTTTCGGGGGATTTTTTTATTCTGCCATTAAAGCTTCTGTCCAGTATGTCTGATTGTATATGTCTGTGAAACGATACATAATTTTCATGTCATCATCACCCACATATGAATCAGATATTTTCATATCATCTGTTACGGTCATCTGTTCGCCAAGATAATAATTTCCCTGAAATTCTTCATCATAACTGTAATAGTCACACACGAAATCAATTTTATCACCGACATTTATTTCAGTCATGGACTTTGCAACAGTTTCAGTCTCCTCAGTATATTCAGGCTGTGCGCCTGCTATATATCCGTTGGGGTTTTCGCTGTCGAATACAAGGATAAGCTTAACTTTTTCACCGTTGAGAAATGCGGGAACATAGCCTGTTATAGTATATTCACCATTTTCGTTTTCAGTTGTATCCGTATGGTAATATGCAACAATCTGATTATTTATGGAGATTCTGTACCTGCTTATATCAGCCACAAGTCTGCCTTCATCATCAAATGTATAGCTGTTTTCAAGACCGAGGTCAACGTAACCTGTGCCGTCATCATAGAATACGCTTGCATCTATGCTGTGAATAAGCGCAAACTGACTGTCAGGAATTGACATTTTATAATCATCGCCGTCTTTTTCCCATACCAGATTGCTTGTATCAAAATGATTGAGTGATACAAATTCGGCAGCATCATCATTGCTTACGGAACTCTCTTTCATGAAATCGGTGTTTGAACCGTCAAGCCCGTCAATTGAACGGTCTCCGCCCATAAATGCTGAAAGAAGTGAACCTATTGCATCTGCACCCATTGAAGATGATGAAGATGATGAAGATGAACCGAATAATGAACTTAACGGAGAACTTGAACCGCCTGCGGCAATCTGTCCGCTTGTTTCAAGCTTTGCAAAACTGCGTATACATTTTGAATATGAAGAATCCATACCGATTTTATCATAGGTATTGCAGGCAGGGTCAACATATGATGTCCTCTTATAAGGGAAATATATTGAAACACCGTTTGCATTCGTCATATTTGAAGAAGTACGGTTATATTTGACAGCACCTTTCAGAGCGGAAGAAAGTTCAAATCCCTGTTGGGTATTGGTATTTTCCGCAAAATTAACAAGGTCTATCTGGTCTATCTTTGAACTTTTGGCGAACTCTCTTGCACCACATCTTGCATCTGAAACAGTCTGATACTGATTTGATGATATAAGACTGCTGACAGATTCAGCCCATGACTTTAATTTTGAAGGAACTGTATTTGAAAATTCTGCCAAATCTATAACAGAAAGAGTAGTCTGCTGACCTCTGCATTTTTTTGCACAGGTTGTTACAAAATCGTCCACTATATTCTTACCTGTTTCAACAGTTGACATTGAAGTATTTTTGCCGAGTTTACTGAGCCATTCCGTATAATACCAGCCTACACCCGGTTCTGTTTCCTCCGAGGCTATCATGTAATCCGCATAGTCATCAAGCATGAAAGCTGTTTCGGCAGTAGCCATAAGGCAGGCATCAAATCCGACAAAATCGAATTTGACTTCACTGTTTTTGAGAGCCTGAGCAATTTCTTCAAGCTCCATAGAGCCTGATTTATTTTTCTCATCATAGCCGTAACCGCTTACAGAACCGCCGCCGTGGTCCCAGAGGATTAATTCATTACGGTTTGCGGGATAATTTTTATTGCAGTATTTAATAAAATCAGTCAGGTTATTCGGGTCTGTCATGGCTTTTGAGCCGTAATTGTTTTCAAGGAGTTCAAGACCGTGATTTTTTATTCTGAAAATCTGATTGTTCTTATTGCTTATGCCGTTGGTTTTCCACTGTTTGCAGCCGCCTGTGAGAACGATTATATTAACATTGTCACCGAAATCAGCCGAAGCCATTTCCTGCATATCGGAGGAAGCCATGCCGTATTTTGATTCAAGGTCAGTACCGCACATATAGACCATTATAGTAACGGTATCCTGATTGTTTCCGAGGATATTTGTATATTTTGCCCTTGAACCTGATGCGACTGTATTGTCAGCATTTCCGCCTGATGCGGACTGTCCCGAAGAAAAACCGCCGAAATTGAATGATGACGGTGCGGATTCCTCTCCCGAAAGCATACCTTCCAGCAGACTTCCCATTAAACTTCCGCCCGAAGATGAACTGCCTGAATTGCCTGTATTCTGAGTTGCAACATCTCCTCCTCCGCCCAGAAGTTTAGGCAAAAGCAAAAGGGCAAGCAGAAGAAGCGAACCTCCTCCGAGAGATGCTCTTTTTATGCCTTTTCCGCTTGTGACGGGAGTTTTTCCTGCCTGACTGTCAGAACCGACTCTTTGATTTCCTATTTTTTCGCCACGTCTGTGAACGCCGCTGCTTGTCTGATTGCTGATATTTTTTTCCCTTGCTTTTGGTCTGTTGTTTTTGTTATCCATTAAATCACCTGCTTTATTTTAAATTCTTGCCTTGAAATTTTCGTAGCCGAATTTTTTCAGCATTTCAATATTTTCATCGGATTTGAGAAGATATATCGCAGGCAAAGGCATACCGTTGAATGTATTGTTCTTTACCATTGAATATATAGCCATATCCTCAAATACAAGCCTGTCACCGATACTGATTATGTTGTCAAATGAATATTCCCCTATGAAATCCCCTGAAAGACAAGTCTGTGAACCAAGTCTGTAATTATATTTCTTTTCACTGGGATTTCCTGAATCCTTTAAAGGCGGACGGTACGGCATTTCAAGAACATCAGGCATATGACAAGCCGCAGATGTATCAAGTATGAGAATATCCGTATCACTTTCAACAACATCAAGGACTTCCGTAATTAAATATCCTGCATTGAGAGCAACAGCCTCCCCAGGTTCAAGATATACATTGAGATTATACTTGTCCTGCATATGTTTTATGCATTTTTCGAGCCTTGAAATATCATAGTCCTCACGGGTTATATGATGACCTCCGCCGAAATTAATCCACTGCATATTTTCCAGAACATCACCGAATTTTTCTTCAACAGCGTTCAGAGTTTTTTCGAGGTCATCTGAATTTTGTTCGCATAATGTATGGAAATGCAGACCTGTAACGCCGTATAAATCATCACGGTCAAAATATTTGTTTTTGATTCCGAGCCTTGATTTCGGTGAACATGGGTCATAGATTTCATGACCTTCCTGCGTTGAGAGTTCAGGATTTATACGCAGACCTATTTTTTTACCAGCCTTTAAAACTCTTTCCCTGTATCTGTCAAGCTGACTGAAAGAGTTGAAAATAATATGACCGCAGTAAGATATTATCTCATCAATCTCATTTTCACGGTAAGCGGCTGAAAATACATGATTTTCCTTTCCCATTTCTTCAAATCCGAGTTTTGCCTCAAATAAGCCGCTGCAAGCCGTACCGCTTAAATATTTACCTATAAGCGGATAGAGATGATAACAGGAAAAAGCTTTCTGAGCGAGGAGAATTTTTGCACCTGTCCTGTCCTGAACGCCCTTTAATATTTCAAGATTATTTATTAATTTTTTCTCATCAATAACATAGCAAGGCGTTTCAAAATTTTTAATATCCATATTTAAAATCGTCAAATCCCCCTTATCAGCAGTATCTCATGTACTTCAAATCCTTAAATTCATAGTCGGGATTTTTTCTGAAAAATATTTTTTCCCTGAATTTTTCCCTGTCGTCATTGATATAGTTCAGTATGCAAAATCTGTAAATCCATATTCCCCAGTCACATTCAACAGTGCGGTAATTATAGACAACTCTGCCGTACTGACCTTTTTCAAGCGTGAAAAGTTTCTTGTTGTAACTCCTGTAAATCATTTCATAATTGTCATTATCCTTAATAACTTTCACCACGCTGTCAACAGGGAGATTATACCATTTATTTTTTTCAAAAATATCTTTCCCGTAAGTTTTTGTATGCTGACTGAAATAATTAATTCCCTCAGTTCCCTGAAAAATCCTCACTGTATCAACGAGAGCTTCCGCATTTTTATCTTTAATTTCAGACTTTACGGGAAAAAATTTCATATTCCGCCTTAAATTTGCGTATTCAGGGTATCTTACATTCTTGTAATAGCTTATAGTTACACTCTGTACGAAAAGCATAATCTAAAATGGGGGAGCAGCCGTCAAGGGCTGCTTTCCCCCAATTCTCCTTTCCTATCAGTCAACAAGAACAGGGTTGAAATCTTCCTCCCACGGGAGTCCCCATTTATTGAGAGCCTCCATGAACGGGTCGGGGTCAAATTCCTCTATATTGTAAACGCCAGCCTTATTCCAAGTGCCTGTCATAATCATCATAGCACCAATCATAGCGGGAACACCTGTTGTATAGGAAATAGCCTGAGAGCCGACTTCCTTGTAACATTCCTGGTGGTCGCAGATATTATAGAGGTAATAATTTTTATCTTTGCCGTCTTTTTTTCCACGGAAAATACAGCCGATATTTGTTTTTCCGACAGTTCTCGGACCGAGTGATGCAGGGTCGGGGAGTACGGCTTTAAGGAACTGCAAAGGCACGATTTTCTTACCCTCATACATGATAGGTTCAATGGAGGTCATGCCTACATTTTCAAGGCATTTAAGGTGTGTGAGATAACTCTGTCCGAATGTCATAAAGAATCTTATTCTCTTTATTCCCTTGATATTGAGAGCGAGTGATTCAAGTTCTTCATGGTGGAGAAGGTACATATCCTTTTCGCCCACGCCCTTGAAATTGTAAACACGCTTTATTTCCATAGGTTCGGTTTCAATCCATTTGCCGTCCTGAATATAGCTTCCCTTTGCGGAAACTTCACGGATATTTATTTCGGGGTTGAAATTTGTTGCGAAAGGATAACCGTGGTCACCGCCGTTGCAGTCAAGGATATCTATATAATTGATTTCATCAAATTCATGCTTCATGGCATACGCAGAAAATACTCCTGTAACGCCGGGGTCAAAACCGCTTCCGAGGAGTGCGGTTATACCTGCTTTTTCAAATCTTTCACGGTATGCCCACTGCCACTTGTATTCAAATTTAGCAGTATCAAGCGGTTCATAGTTTGCAGTATCAACATAATGTGTTTTAGTTGCAAGACAAGCGTCCATGATAGTCAAATCCTGATAAGGGAGCGCAAGATTGAGGACTACATCAGGCTTATAGCTGTTAATCAGTGCGATAAGTTCATCGGTATTGTCAGCATTTACCTGAGCGGTTTCGATAACAGTCTTTGTTGTGGGCTGTAATTTTTCTTTAAGGGCATCGCATTTAGATTTTGTACGGCTTGCAATCATGATACCCTCGAATACGTCACTGTTCTGACAGCATTTGTGAATGGCAACAGAGGCAACTCCTCCGCAGCCGATAATCATACATTTTCCCATTTTCTTTAACTCCTTTTTGATAATTTATTTATGCATCATAATGAACACAATAACAGCAGCGGCAATTGAAACAATACCCACTGATGTGAATATTATGCTTAATATCTTTCCTGCCTTCATCTGCGGAATATAAATTTTCTGCGGTGACTGCGGGTCAATGAATATTTTCATTGTTTCACCCTCACTGAATACAGGAGGATTTGTTGAATATGCTGATTCTGCCGTGTATGTTCTTCCGTCATAGTCATACTGCATCACGGGCTTGTACATAGTTGAGTAATGCCCGTTGCTGTGTGAAGTGTGTTTCCTGTTTTCGATAACCGTTGCAGAAACTTCCTGAGTGCAGATACTTTTTCTTTTTTTGTCTGATAAAGATATTGTTACTCCCACTGAAATAAATACCGCTGCAAAAAGCAATATAAAAATTATTGCATACCACATATTTTAACCCCTTATCATTTTTTGAAAGCCTTTACAGGTACGGCTAACAGTATTACACCTCCGACAGCCATTAAGACTACATATGTAATAGTTCTTGTAGTGCCGTCCTCAGGGACATATACTTCATTCGGGTCATCGGGATTCAGGAAAATCTGAACTTTTTCACCCTCATCGAATCTTGGCGGATTTGTGGATATACCGCTTTGGAATGTATAAGTTTTCCCGTTGTAGTCGTATTCAAAGACGGGAGTATATTTTATACTTGTCTTATGTTTTTTTCTTTTTACAGTACGTTTTTTATTTTCGATAACGGTACTCAGAACCTCTGTGATACATACTTCTTTCAGGTGTTTCTGTTCACGCATGAGAAAAATTCCTGCTCCCAGAAATGCAGCCCCGAAAACAAGTAAAAATAAAATTGAAATAACTTTTTCTTTCATATTAATCCCCTCTATAATTTCATAAATGATATTGCAAGAAATATAACCGCCATAAGTATACCCACAAGAAAAAGTGCTGTATTGCCTGTCCTGTCCGAATACATAAGATTAAAGCATACGCCCTTTTTTACGGGAAAGAAAAGCTGTTCGGGCTTTCTGTTCAGCAAATCAAGTGCAAGATGTGAAATAAATCCTGCCGCATATCCTATGCATACAGGCGGATATATTAAATATACACATAATGTTGAAAGCGCACAGGCAAGAAGTGAATGTGAAAATTTCCTGTGAGCCGCCGCCATGAAAATTATGCATAAAGCTATAAATCCGATAATTCCTGCACTCTGTCCGAATCCTGCATATGCGTAAATATGCCTGTAAATACCTAAGTGAAAATAAAAATCAACAGCCGCAAGCAGAATCAGAAAAACTGTAATCCCTATGATTATTCTTGCAAGGCGGTTTTTGTGGTTATGTTTCGAGAATAAGTCTATATCGCATATCACACCGCCCAAAGCCCCCACGCATGATACTGCGATAATCTGTCCTACGCTTTCACAGTGAGTTACGGCAGCCGCAGATGCCACTCCCCATGCAGCATGAGTATTTCTTAACATATAATACCCTCTCAGCAGCAGTCCCAGTTATAGAGGACATCGCTGAAATCGCAGTTTTTTAGATTTTCCGTCTTTATGAAGAAATTTCCTATACCGCTGTCGCCCCACATTACACGGTCATCATCTTCACCGTAATCCGAATCAAGCTGAAAGAGCAGGAAATCATACTTTTGAAGTTCTTCATAACACTCACGGGGGTCAAACTGGGTAAAATAAGGATAACCTCCTATTTTATGCCCTATACATTCATCATAGTATTTATCATAATCACCTTTGTCGTTGGCAGAGTTATTGACCATTTTTGTGAACGTCATTCCGTATTCACCGAAAACAGGGAAACCGTTATATTCATCATCATCATACTGATTCTTTACAAACTTGCTTTTGATTTCTTTTTCCGTTACTGATTTATCAATTTCGGGATAATAAATCACTCTGAAACCGTCCTGTACTGTCTGGTCAGCGTCAAGCCCTGCAATATCATCATTAATAACCCAGAACTGCAAAAGACCTTTTTCGGGAAATTCTTCGAGGTCAACCTCAGAGCAGTCAATCTGTGCGAGAAGTCTGAGCTGTTCGCCGTTTTTATCAGTCGGGAAATCCCCGTCATGCGGAATATATCCGATACCGCCCGCCTTGCTTTCAAATATTGAAGGTTTTGTATCTGTAAGTTCAATTTTTACACATAATTTATCTTCCATAAATACCTCTATTTAACATCGTCAAATTTGCGCTTTTAGTGCTTGCCTATTCACTCACTTCATTACATTACGTTCGTTCATACGGCAAGGCGCAAATTTTCCTCTGATTTAACATCGTCAATTTTCACTGTTAAAGCCTTTTTTATTTGCTTAATGCAAGGAGCATTTCCCTGATGATTTTGCAGGCAACAGCAGTTGAAACCCCTGTCTGGTCATATACGGGGCTTAATTCATTCACATCACAGCCCACAATATTCAGTTCCGAGCATACAAGAGTAACAGCCTTACGCAGTTCCTCAAAGCTGACTCCTCCTGCTTCGGGAGTACCCGTACCCGGAAATACGGAGGGGTCAAGAACGTCCAAATCAAGGGTAAAATATACATTTTTGCCCTTTAAATCCTGAACAGTCTTTTCGAGATTTTCAAAATTAAATTTATTCATATAAGTGTGTTCTTTTGCGAAAACAAATTCTTCCCTGTCACCGCTTCTTATACCGAACTGGAAAATATGACCGTCTCCGACAAGTTCATGACATCTTCTCAGAACGCAGGCATGGGATAATTTCTGTCCGAGGTAATCGTCACGCAAATCAGCATGAGCATCAAAATGAATTATGTACAAATCCTCATATTCATCTTTTACAGCCATGACCGAGCCGAATGTTACAAGGTGTTCTCCGCCAATCATGAAAGGGATTTTCCCGTCCGAAAGAATAGCAGATGTTCTGACGGATATATCCGCAAGAGTTCTTGAAACGCTTCCGAAAGGCAGTTCCAAGTCACCGCTGTCGAAAAACTTATAATCCGTCATATCCTTGTCCTGATAAGGCGAATATGTTTCTATTCCGAAACTTTCATTTCTTATTGCAGACGGAGCGAATCTTGTTCCGGGGCGGAAACTTGTTGTACCGTCAAATCCTGCACCGAAAAGGACTATTGATGAATCCTCATATTCGCTGTCGCAGGCGATAAAGGTCTGAATATTCTTACTCAACATCTCTTAACATCTCCTCAACATAATTCGGCAGATAAAATGCTCCCGAATGTAAATGTGTATTGTAATATTTTGTTGAAATTCCGAGCATACTCCATGCAGTGCCGTTATAATCCCTTACAGGGTGATATTTTTTCGAGGCAAATCCGAAAAGCCAGTGACCTGACGGATATGTCGGGATATGAGCCTGATATACACGGCTTATCGGGAAACTTTCAACAATTCTCTTGTGTGACCTCTGCATGGCGGCAGCATCTTCCGCATAGAAAGGGCTTTCATGCTGATTTACCATGATACCGTCCTCTCTGAGAGCCTTGAAACAGCTTCCGTAAAATTCCTTTGTGAAAAGTCCCTCACCGGGTCCGAAAGGGTCTGTTGAATCGACAATAATCACATCATATTTATTTTCACAGCGTCTTATAAATTTAACACCGTCCTCATAGAAAATATGCACTCTTTCGTCATCAAGGCGGCAGGCAGTAGTCGGGAGAAATTTTCTGCTGACTTCAACGACAAGCTCATCAATTTCAACGAGGTCGATATTTTCAACGCAGTTATATCTTGTAAGTTCACGGACAACACCGCCGTCACCTGCACCGATAACAAGAATATTTTTCGGTTCGGGGTGAACAGCCATAGGCACATGGGTAATCATTTCATGGTAGATAAATTCGTCTTTTTCGGTAAGCATCATATAGCCGTCAAGGGTGAGGAATCTTCCGAACTCTTTTGACTGGAAAACATCAATCCTCTGAAATTCGCTGTTACCGCTGTAAAGCTGTCTGTCAACCTTTATTGAAAATTTAACATTCGGAGTATGACGCTCCGTAAACCATAGTTCCATAAAAACCTCCGTTCAAATAATTATAAGAAATACACACGCCCGCACACATTTTACGCACCTTTATACACGGGTTATTTGTCGGTTTTAAGGCAAATACACACCTACACGCCTTTTTTTTATTTTTAAGGGAAAATTAAATAATAATATCCGTGAACGGACTCGCAGGAATTTCCATAAAACAAATATCAATCCGACTTAATGGCGTGTAGGTGTGTAAACGCCGTATTTTCGGGCTTTTTTGGTGTGTATGCCACACGTCTTTTTACACGTCTTTACACACGGTTGAAAATATTTTTCACCGATATATGGATTTATATAATTTCAAGTCAAATCATTACGTTTAATCTTTCGATATTCAAATCTTCCGTGCCTGTCATCTGACAGCCCTTAGCCTTTGCGTATTTTATATACTCAATAATTTCGTCCGTGACGAGTTCACCGGGGGCGAGAATCGGTATTCCGGGGGGATAGCACATAACAAATTCCGTGCAGACCTTTCCCGAAGCCTCATCAAGCGGTAATGAAATCTTATCCGCATAGAAAGCTTTTCGAGGGGCTTCCGAAACAATGGGGCTTATATACTCATGACTGAGCATATCCGCACCTGTTCTGCTGAATCTTCTTTTTATTTCGGAGAGTGCGGAAATAAGTCTTTCAATGTCACGTTTTCTGTCTCCTACGGATATATATGCGAGGATATTTCCTATATCACCAAATTCAATCTGTATGTCATATTCATCACGGAGCAGGTCATACACTTCAATTCCCGCAAGACCTATCGGCAGAGTGAATATGCTGAGTTTTGAGACATCAAAGTCATAGATACTGTCACCGTTTATGAGTTCTCTTGAATAGGCATAATAACCGCCTATGTCATTTATTTCAGCCCTTGCATACTCAGCCATTTCAACGGTTTTCTCAAATATTTCCCTGCCGCTGAGAGCGAGTCTTTTTCTGGAAATATCAAGGCTTGAAAGAAGAAGATAAGATGCACTTGTAGTCTGGGTTAAATTTATCACCTGACGCATATAGTCTGAATTTATATTCTTGCCCATTAAGAGAAATGAACTCTGTGTAAGGCTTCCGCCTGATTTATGCATACTTACGGAGGCGCAGTCCGCACCTGCTTTCATGGCGGTAAGCGGGAAATTGTCACCGAAATAAAAATGTGTACCGTGAGCCTCATCAACAAGCACAAGCATATTATGTTCATGGGCGAGTTCGGTTATTTTCTTCAAATCCGAACATATTCCGTAATAGGTCGGATTATTTACCATAATAGCCTTTGCATTGGGGTTTTCCCTTATGGCGTTTTCAACCTGAGAAACGGACATACCGAGAGCTATACCTAAACGGCTGTTTGTATCGGGATTGACATACACGGGGACTGCACCTGTCAGAATAAGGGCATTTATGGCACTTCTGTGTACATTTCTCGGCATAATGATTTTGTCTCCGCTTTTGCAGGCGTACATAATCATGCTCTGAACTGCAGATGTAGTTCCGCCTACCATGAAAAATGCATTGGCTGCACCAAAAGCCTCAGCCGCAAGCATTTCGGCATCTTTTATGACGGATACAGGGTGACAGAGATTGTCAAGGGGCTTCATGGAATTTACATCTACATTCATGCAGTCCTCGCCAAGAAATTCGGTGAGTTCCATATTTCCCCTGCCTCGCTTGTGACCGGGTACGTCAAAGGGTACAACCCTCATTCTTCTGAATTTTCTTAAAGCCTCATATATAGGCGCATCAACCTGAGAAAGAGCCACTTCCAAACACATTCCTTCCGCTGAAAATTTCTATCATCTCCTTGCGGAGATTATTGGTTATATCAAGCCTGCTTCTCGGAGAAAGTTCTCTCACATCGGTATTAAAGAGGTAATTTTGCAGTTCAATCTCTTTTATGAGCATTTTTGTATGAAACATATTAGCCTGATACACATTGATATCAACCGCATCGTATTTATTGAGGATAGATTCATCTATATAATTCTGAATTGAAGTTATGTCATGGTCGATAAATATTTTTTCACCGTCCAAATCTCTTGTAAATCCTCTCACACGGTAATCCATGGTTATTATATCCGAATCAAAACTCCCTATAAGATAATCAAGGGCGGTAAGGGGAGTAATTTTCCCGCAGGTGGCGACATCTATATCGACTCTGAATGTTGCTATGCTTGTATCGGGGTGATATTCGGGGTAGGTATGGACTGTAACATGGCTTTTATCGAGATGTGCGACAGTTTCGTTTCCGCCTGACGGAATCATGGTATCATCAGCTATAAGGAAAGTGGCAGATGCTCCCTGCGGGTCATAGTCCTGTCGGGAAATACTCAGCACCTGCGCTCCTATCATTTCAGTGAGATGTTTCATTATATCCGTAATTCGTTCGGAATTATAAGCCTCGTCCACATAGGCGATATAGTCAAGCTGAGCCTTTGGAGTTTTGGCATAGCAGACATCATATATATTGAAACTCAGGGACTTTGTAAGATTATTGAATCCGTAGAGTTTTAATTTATTTACCACAACACACACCCTCTTTTACAATGCATAATTAAATTAAAGACGTACAGACTTTATCAGCCTGTACGTCCATGAATTTTTTATGGTTTCATATCAATCAACACGCCGAACAGGACGTGAAAGTTCACGACTTGTATAATTTTATCACATTAAAAGGTTTTTGTCAATAGATATTTCAATTTTTATTCTTCAACGGGAAATTTGTTTATTATCTTTGCGTCATATTTCTGTATTTCGCTTGCGTCCTGACCTGTAACGCCCGATTTTCCGTCTATATCAGCATTTATGACAGCCTGCTTTTCGAGTGCATATTTACTGCTGTTTGCGATATACTGGAGTATTCTTACAGCATCGGATATACTTACTTTTCCGTCAAGGTTAGCATCACCGTAAACAATTTTGGAACTGTCATCGGGAACAGTAGTTTCAGTAGGCTTTTCGTCAGCAGGTTCATCAACGGGTTTTTCATCGGGCTTGTCGTCCTTTATGTCAGCACCGCCCATACCGTCAGCGGAAGTGCCGTCAGGTTCGATTCCGTAGTAAAGTTCACCGTTTACATAAGTGGGAATATAGGGAGTTATATAGCCTTTTACAGAGCCTTCGGCATCAGCTTCGCCTTTTTTGCCGAGGATATCCTTGTTTGAGTAGTCATTTTCAGCGTCCCAGCCTGAGCCGTAATCGGGCATTACAAAGGCGAGGAGAATTTCACACTGCTGCATACCTTCCGATACGGGGAGGACTGCTCTGCCGTCAGGGAGAGTTATTTCGACATAATAGATATTTCCGTCATACTGAATCGGCTTTGAAATCTGTGCGGGAGCGATACCCTTTCCCGAGTACATAGCCGCCTGATCTCTGTCACATCTTACAACTATATCTTCGGGATTTTTGCCTGCTGCGATAACTTCGCTCATATCCATGAAGTATCTGCATGAAATATTGTCCTGAACTCTTGCGGGCCATGCGGAATGATTGGTAATCTTGAAACTTACGGTCATACCGCTGCTGCTTGAACCTTTGTCGAGAGCCTCAACATAAAATTCAGGTGAATCATGGGCTTCCTTTTCGGGGAATTTCGGGTCGGGAGTACCGCCGTACTTGTCAATCATTTTGCAGAGGAGTGCAGTAAAGCCTGCATTATAGTCCGTTGCGACTTCGTTATTGATAAAGTTCTGTCTGTCGTCCACATACTCACCGTTTTCGGTAGGACCTCCGACAAGCGCACCATAGAGGATATGTCTGTTTGTTGCAGGGATTGCGAGGTCATTTTTCCATGAACCGTGAGCGGTACGGTGATGAGCATTCTGCGGAGACTTTTCACCGTAACCGACAACATAGCTCTGATTGTCGGGATTGTCACCAAGAACATAATTTATCTGTTCCTCATAGAATTTCTCATATGATGAAGTATTCATATCTTTAAGGACAGTATCAGATGCAACAGCGGCTATGAATCCTGCTGCTTCGGCATATCTTGCACAGCCCCATGTTGCATTCCAGCGCAGACCGCCTGCGAGTTTCTTTACATCATTAGTCCAGTATTCAACGTGTTTCTTCACACGGTTTATATATGTGCTGTCATTTGTATTCTGAGCATAGAGAAGCATACCGCCCTGCATGGTATCGTCCCAGCACTGACACCATGTATATTTGAGTTCATCTGAGCCGAGTTCCTTGTCAAGGTGCGGAATGTAAGATGTTGCCTTGTCAAGATAAGCCTTGTCGCCTGTTGCCTTGTAGAGCCAGTTTGCGGAATAGAAAAGTTCGTCATAGAAATGGCTTGAACGGTAGAATCCCGATGCATTGCTGTCGTTATATACGGCATCACTCTTTGAAGCGTCTGCAAGCTTGAATAAATTTTCCGAATGGCTGAGATATTCTTTTCTCTTTGTCTCGTCAATACGTCCGTCAAGGGCGCAGTATCCTGCCGCAAGAGCCGCAGCCATTCCGCCGAATACGCATGAACAGCCTTCGCTTGCGGTATATGTTTCTCTTGCGCTTGCGTATTCCGTGCCTGCGTCCTGCATACCATATTCAATAAGGCTTACAGGTCCCCACCATGTATGGTCAACAGTACCGTTGCCCACCTGAAAAACTGCCTCGTCACCCTTGTCGCAGTCTGCAAGATAATCGAGTACAAATTCAAGGTTATTGACATAGTTTTTCATTTCTCCGCATTTTTCAAGTCCGTCAGGGTACTGATAAAGTCCCCATGCAAGCATTGATGCGGAATATGCCATGGGAAGATTGAATTTTACATGGTCGCCTGCATCATACCAGCCTCCGAGAACTTCGTCCGTCATGGTTGAATCCGTTTTCCATTCAACTCTGTTCCATGACGGGAGAGGTCCTGCCTGCTGACATTCATAGAAAAACAGCGATTTCTGCAAAGCCTCCGCATAATTCGCCTTGAAATCCGCCGCAGCCGCAGTCTGTCCGAAAGGAAGCGCAGATGCCATAAGTGCCGCAGATACAAGACCCGATGTTAATTTTTTCAACATAAAAATTCCCCTCTCAAAAACTTATTAAGATAAATAAATATTAACACATAATTCATAAATTGTCAAGGAAAAAAATTGTGCAGATATTATATTTTTCTATTGACTATTTCGGAAAAATGATGTATAATAGTTGTATCAGGCTGTAATGTACAGCACTTTTATTATAAGGAGTTGAAAAAGAATGAAAAATATTTTATTCGCTGCTTCAGAATCCGTTCCATTCATCAAGACAGGCGGTCTTGCCGATGTTGTAGGCGCACTCCCGCAGTATATCAACAAATCAGAGTTCGATGTAAGAGTAATTATGCCTTACTATACCTGTATCCCCGCAAAATACAGGGACAGCTTCAAGTATATCACTCACTTCTACATGGACTACGGTATGCGCTCAGACGGTGTTCATGTCGGTATCATGGAATACGAATACAACGGCATAAAGTTCTATTTCGTTGACAATGAATATTACTTCAAATGCGATACACCCTATTCATCGGATATGAAATGGGATATCGAAAGATATACCTTCTTCTGCAAAGCCGTACTCGCAATACTCCCCGTTGTAGGCTTCCGTCCCGATATAATCCACTGTCACGACTGGCAGGCTTCGCTTATCCCCGTACTCATGCACTCAACTTTTGCAACAAATCCCTTTTACAGCTCGACAAAAACCGTCATGACTATCCATAACCTTAAATTTCAGGGCGTATGGGATATTGAAACATTCAAGTACAATACAGCTCTCCCCGACTATATGTTCACTTCGGACAAGCTCGAATTTCACAAGGGCGCAAATATGCTCAAAGGCGGTCTTGTCTATGCAGACTATATAACTACCGTTTCCGAAACTTATGCGGAAGAAATAAAATATCCCTTCTACGGCGAACAGCTTGACGGTCTGCTCCGTGCAAGGTCTGCTTCACTCAGAGGTATTGTGAACGGTATCGACTACAACGTCTTTGACCCCTCAAATGACAAGAAAATCTTCGCTGAATACAACCACGACAACTTTAAGGAACAGAAAGCCCTCAACAAGAGAAAATTACAGGAACAGCTCGGTCTGCCCGTTGATGACGGCAAGTATATGATGGCGATTATTTCAAGACTCACCGACCAGAAAGGTCTTGACCTCGTAAATTACGCTATCGAAAGAATCTGCGACGAAAATACTCAGTTCGTCGTTATCGGTACAGGCGACCCCAGATATGAGGATATGTTCAGACATTATCAGTGGAAATACCCCGAAAGAGTTTCCGCAAATATCCTCTACTCAGACGACCTCGCACATAAACTCTATGCCGCTGCCGATGCTATGCTCATGCCCTCACTCTTTGAACCGTGCGGTCTTACACAGCTCATCTCCCTCAGATACGGCACTGTTCCGATTGTAAGAGAAACAGGCGGTCTTAAAGATACAGTCCAGCCGTATAACGAATTTGACGGCACGGGTACAGGCTTCTCATTCGCCAACTACAACGGCGAGGAAATGCTTGGCGTTATCAATTATTCAAAGCATATATTCTTCAATCACCGTGGCGAATGGGATAAAATGGTTCGCCGTGGCATGGACGCCGACTTCTCATGGAACAGCTCCGCAAGACAGTATGAAGGTATGTACAGCTGGATGATTAACTGGTAAAAATTTCAATATTCTCCCTGATTCGTTTCAGGGAGAATATATAGGGAAAGGTGATTTTTTATGAAATATGAACTTATCGGAAACGTAGTTCCTGCCGTTGAATGTACTCTCAGTGCAGGCGAAACTATGTATACCCAGTCGGGCGGTATGATATGGCAGTCCGAAGGTATCACAATGACAACAGATGCAAAGGGCGGTATAAGAAAAAGTATCGGAAGAATGTTTTCGGGAGAATCAATGTTCATGGCAAACTACCGTGCGGAACGTGACGGCGCAGTCGTTGCATTCGGTTCTACCGTCCCCGGAAAAGTCGTACCCGTTGATATCGGAATATCGGGTACTTTCATCTGTCAGAAAGGTGCTTTCCTCTGCGCTGAACACAATATAAGCGTTGAGGCTACATTTACCAAAAAATTCTCCGCAGGTCTTTTCGGCGGTGAAGGCTTCATTCTCCAGAAAATTTCAGGAAAAGGCATGGTATTCCTCGAAGTCGCAGGCGATATCGTTGAGAGAAATCTCGCCCCCGGTGAAGTTATAAAAGTCGATACGGGAAATGTCGTTGCATTTGAAGAAGCTGTAAAGTATGAGGTCGAAACCGTAAAAGGTCTGAAAAATGTTCTTTTCGGCGGTGAAGGTCTTTTCCTTACCAAACTTACAGGTCCGGGAAGAATTATCCTCCAGACTCAGAGCTTCAACGAATTTGCCGCAAGAATAATTTCCAGAATACCTGTAAAAGGCTGATTATGGAAAATAATATCAGAGGCGCAATTTTCGATATGGACGGTCTGCTTATAGATACCGAAAAACTTTACCTTAAATACTGGAAACAGGCTGCCGCAGAATATGGGTATACAATGCTCGATGAACACGTTTTCGCTATACGCAGCCTCGCAAGAAAATATTCCATTCCTAAATTAAAAGGTATTTTCGGAAATGAGTTTCCGACCGAAGATATAAGAAAAAGGCGTACCGAACTTATTAACGAGGATATAGAAAAAAACGGCATACAGGTCAAAAAAGGCATGAGGGAACTGCTTTCCTTCCTTAAAGAAAATAATATCAGAACCGCTGTCGCTACCGCTACAAACCGTGAGAGAACTACGCTTTATCTCAGAAAAATAAATGCGGAAAATCTCTTTGATTCCATAATCTGCGGCGATATGGTCGAAAACGGAAAGCCTCAGCCCGATATCTATCTCACAGCAGCAGAATGTCTTGAACTGCCTGCAAATATGTGCGCTGCCTTTGAGGATTCCCCCAACGGTATAAAATCCGCTCATGCCGCAGGCTGCAAGGCGATTATGATTCCTGACCTGACTCAGCCTGATGATGAGATTATTCCTCTTTTAAGCGCAGTATATCCCGACCTCGAAGCCGCAAAGGATTTTTTCAGATGAGGTGATAATTTGGCTGATACAAGCGTTTCAAAAATTTTCCAGATTCCAAAATTCCACTACTTTGAAAGCGGTAATAACTATTCAGGCAGTAAGGGAGATTTTTCATATATAATAAAAAACGGTGATTCTCTTAAATGCCTTACATGGCACGGCAGATTATGCTCAGATAAAGCCGTCATCGAAAATACAAAGGATTTTGAAAAATCTCAGGAGGGTTTTGACGAGTTGATAAAATGGCTTGAAAATATTTTCCTTGAAGATAACAGGAATATATAACAAAAACTGACTTCCTTATGGAAGTCAGTTATTTTTATCTGTTATTTATTTTGTTTCGGCTGAAATAAAGTCCTACACATTCACTTGCGGAAAGTGTGATGAATACAGATATTGTGCAGACTATCGCCACTGCATACAATACAGCCACAAGCCCCATGCTTCCGTTATGCTGCGGGAACATCGGCAGTCCGGGGAAAACCTGTATTATTCCCGTGACAAGAAATACAAACGATGCAAGAGACTTGAAAAAGCTTATTCCTGTAAGAAGAAGAAGTGAACTAAGTCCTGCCGCACCTGCAATATACAATGCAGATTCGCTTACAGTATTTGCTATACCGCTCATTCCGCTCTTATAGTCAAGTCCGAGTTTTCCTGCATAGAGAAGATAAAATGCAACGGCTGCAACTACTCCGAGAACTGCAAGAATAATGACAATTTTAAAGCCTTTTTGAGCCATTTCAGCCTTACGTTCCTCTTTAAGCTGCATCATCATACGCAGGCTTTCCTTTTCGTCCTTCTGATTTGAAACGAGCTGAGAAGAAACAGCTTTTTTCTTAGCTTCCTCCTTGATTTTTTCGAGGTCTTTGTTGGCATATTTCGGAACATATTCGGGTACATCGGGTTCATCATCGAGAACAGGTGCAGTAATAGGTGTAGCAGGTTCTTCAGGTTCAGTTTTCGGCGGAGGAGGAACATAATTATCCTCATCGAGTACGGGAGCGGCAGGAGGCGGAGGAGGCGGTGCTTCTGCTCCGAGCTGTTTACGGCGCATATCAATTATCATCTGCTGTTTTTCAGCGGGGAGAGTATCGAACATGGTTTTCTGTTCGGGAGAAAGACCTGCAATTATATCCTCATCAGTGAGAATAAATTTTTCGGGTTCTTCCGTATATTCGGAATTGTCGAGTATAGGAGCTGAAACGCCTGTGGGTGCGCCTTTTCTCTCATGTGAATCAAAGTCTGTCATATCATCGAGAATCGGAGCGGAAACGCCTGTGGGTGCGCCTCTGCGTATGCCGTAGCTCATATCTTCCATATCATCGAGTATGGGAGCGGCTACGCCTGTGGGTGCGCCTTTTCTCGCAGTATCCTGAAAATCAATGTCATCGAGGACGGGAGCGGAAACGCCTGTGGGTGCGCCTTTTCTGTCATTGTCCTGAAACTCCATATCATCGAGGACGGGCAGAGAATTATTTTCATCATTCATATTTTTCACCTCGTTTGCTTATTTTAAATGTGGGATATCCACTGATTTTATTGAAAATCACGGTTTAGTTTCCGTTTACAAAGTCATAGATTGAAATTTTTTTACCTGTGGAAATATCTGAATAATAGCTTAAAATAACGGAAGCATCAGAAGAATTTATTATTTTGTTGCCGTCAACATCGGAAGATTTTTTTTGGAGTTCATTCAGTCCCGAAGTTTTTCCCGTTGAAACTCTTGAATATGCAAGCAGTACCGCAGATGCGTCCGAAGAATCTATATATCCGTCCATATCGACATCACCGAGATTTATTTCGGGTTTTGGAGAATTTATATCGTATGCATATTCGGATATCGGATATTTTTCTGCAAATTCTTCTGACAAATAGTCATCATAAAGCGGAGAACTTTCCGCAGACCATACGCCGTATGTATGGGAATTTCCTGTTACAAGAGAGTCCATATCCTCACTTCCACGCATGAAGAAAAGGAAATTTTTAGCTTTTGCCTGAGAATCCCATGTTGAATCGAGGAAATAATATGTTCCGTCAGCCTCAGCGATATTCCACGCATGATTGGCAGAATTTCCCGTACCGGGGATTATTCTGCACGGCACATCACATTCTGTAAGAAGTCTGTACATAAGCAGGGAATATCCCTGACAGACCGCCTCACCGTCAACGCCTGCTCCGTATGCGGAAAATATTTCCGTACCTGTTTCATCGGTTGCATAGTTTACGTTATTGACTATATAGCCATATATTTTCTTAATTTTCTCATAGTTTGTATTTCCGTCAAGAGAGAGATTTTTCTTGATGATTTCTAATTTTTCGGTCAGTAGTTTTTCCTGCTGTGCTGTTGAATTATAGCCGATAGTGTAATTGAGCGTATAAGTACCGTCAAATTTGTTATAGACTATTTTACAGCCGTAAGAACTGAGATTCCAGCGCAGATAGTCGCCTTCGGTGCTTTTGCCTGTTTCGGAAAGTGCATACACAAGAATATCAGTAATTGCATCGCCTTTTATTATTGAAACGGGTACAGTCACGCTGAAATTATTTATTCTTGCACACATACCCTCTCTGAGTCTGTCAGCGGCTTCGGAAACAGAAGATGCTTCATATTCATATTCCTCAGCCGATGCACTGACGGCAGGCATTGTAAGCAGTACGCATACGGACAAGCCTGCGGCAAGCAGTTTGTTCATGAATTTCATAATTAAAGCCTCCTGTTATTCTGAATGGGGGAACGCTGCCGAATGAGCCTTGCCTGCGCTGTCGCTCCGGCAAGACGGCAGCTTATCCCCCAAGCCCCCTGTTATTCTGAATGGGGGAACGCTGCCGATATTATATGATTTATTATTATTGTCGCCGCATGAAGGTTATATTGTCCATGCGGCGGCTTTTCTGAAAATATGGCTTATCTTTCAAGTATCTGGGTTCTGTCGGGACCTATGCCGACCATGCTTACATGACAGCCGACAAGTTCTTCAAGTCTTTTGATATATTTTTTGCAGTTTTCGGGAAGTTCGTCAAAGCTTGCACATTTTGATATATCCTCGCTGAATCCTTCAAATTCCTCATAAACAGGCTCACAGCCGTCAAGTTCTTCGAGAGTGGGCGGGAAATTTTCTGTAACAGTGCCGTCAGGCTTCTTGTAAGCCACGCACATTTTAAGTGTATCAATTCCTGCGAGGGTATCAAGTTTATTGATAGCGAGACTGTCAAGACCGTTTACTCTTACGGAATGGCGGACGATAACTGCATCAAACCAGCCTGTTCTTCTGGGTCTGCCTGTTGTAGTACCGAACTCTCCGCCAACGTTTCTGATTTTGTCACCGATTTCGTCATCGAGTTCAGTCGGGAAAGGACCTTTTCCGACACGGGTAGTATAAGCCTTTGCAACACCTATTATATTGGTGATAACTTTCGGACCAACGCCTGTACCCACGCATACTCCTGCTGAAAGCGGGTGAGAAGATGTTACATAGGGATATGTACCGAAATCAATATCGAGGAGAGTAGCCTGTGCGCCCTCAAACATTATAGTCTTGCCCTCTTTTGATGCATTGAAAGTGAGTACGGAAACATCGTCCATATAGGGGAGGAGTCTTTTTCCGTATTCGGTATATTCAGCGGTGACTGCATCGAGGTCGAAAGCTTCACCGCCGTAAACTTCGGTAATTATTTTATTTTTGAGTTTACCTGTGGACTGTATTTTTTCTGCGAGGACATCGGGGTGAACGAGGTCATACATTCTGATTCCGCATCTTTCGTACTTATCCATATAAGCAGGACCTATACCTCTTTTGGTAGTACCGATATCTTTTCCGCCCCTGAAAGCTTCTGAAAGACCGTCAAGTGTGATATGCCACGGCATAACGATATGCGCTCTGGGGTCTACTTTAAGGTTTGCGGTAGAGATACCTCTTGCTTCGAGGCTGTCGAGTTCGCCTATGAAATCCTTCGGGTCGAGGACTACGCCTGCACCGATAAGGCAGAGAGTATTTTTATAGAGAATACCTGACGGTATAAGGTGGAGTTTATAGACCTCACCGTTATTTACAACAGTATGACCTGCATTGTTTCCGCCCTGAGAACGTACAACGACATCTGCACGGGAAGCGAGAATATCAATAATTTTTCCTTTTCCTTCGTCTCCCCACTGAGTTCCGACAACAATATTAGAAGGCATTTTGTTTCCTCTTTTCATTAAAATTATTATGTACACTAATGCACACTTACAACTAATTATATCATATTGTAAAAGATATTGCAAGCATATTTGATAATTTTAATATTTTACTTAGCAAAAAATAAGCGGAAAATTTTTCTGATTTTTATAAATAATGATTTTATGCGGAATTATAAAAAATATCATGAGGTTATTCTTGTTTTAACATATTTATCAACATAATTATATTTATAAATGTTTTACATTAACACTTGACAAATCAGTGAATGTGTGATAAAATAAACTGTATAAAATAATAACATCAAATACTGCGTGATAACTAAAAAGGAGATAACAACATGAATCTTAAAAAATTATTCATTGTTGTATTTAGCTGTCTGGTGATTCTTTCAGAAAACTGTATCACAGCTTTTGCAGATGTCACACTCCCCGAGGGAGCAGTAAAAGGTCTCCCCGAAAAATTAACAGCCATGGACAATGAGGGAAATGTTGTAAGTTCAGATACAGGCGAATACTTTTTCCGTGTCGAGGGTATGAATTACGGCGAAACCTATACAAAAGACGTACAGCTTATGAATCTGCGTGACGATAAATCCTATCATATTTATTTCTATATCGAACCGCTGTACAAAGAAGGTCAGATAGACCTTGAAAAAGGCTGTGAATGTACTTTCTGGCTCGATGACAAGGAAGTGTTCAAAGGTAAGGTTACAGGCGAACCCGATGCAGGATATATAGACTTGCAGAAGGAAGTCCTTGACTGCGGTCTTTATAACCCCGGAGACTACCATAAACTTAAATGTTCAGTCGTGTGGAATGACCTCGATGTGCTTGTCGGTGTAAACAACGGTCACAGACTTGTGGATATTGACGGCGAACACGTTCTTGTCGGCTCTGATGACAGCGGATATGTCGAGGGAGAAATTGAATTTAAGTGGATTTTCTATGCCGCTGTTGATGAAAGCTTTAATCCACCCGATACGGGACTTTTAAGAAGTTCAGGCTCATTCTGGATTATATGCTCTGCGGTAATGATTCTGCTTGTAATTATAATGCTCCTGCTTGTAATGCTCAAAAAGAAAAAACAAAAACAATCTTCCGATATAAATAATAAAAATCCCTGAGTAACACTCAGGGATTAATTATATAGTAAAGATGAGGTGCAGTTATGAAAAAATTTTTTATATTTGTCGTGATACTTGTACTGGCAGGGACAGGATTTTATTTTGCAAAGAAATATTATGACAATGAATATCTCCCGCAAAAAACTCTTGATGAAAATATCGAAAAACAAAAAAAATTATATCAAGCCATAAAACCCGATATTCCGCATAAGGACAATATCCCGAATGTGACTGATTCCCAGCCGTCCGAACAGATGACAACCCAGCCTTATACTGCGGAAAATACCATAATTGAAAATATAACGGAAAATTATGATATTCTCGCAGATGCAAAACTTGTCACAAATGATATAGTGGGCTGGATAAGCATTGACGGCACTGAAATAGATTTCCCTGTCGTACAGTCGCAGGACAATTCATTTTATCTTTGGAGAGGTGTTGACGGAGAGGAAAACGGTATCGGCACACCTTTTCTCGATTACCGCTGTGACCCTTGTTTTTCGGAATATAACTGGATAATCTACGGACATAATATTGAAAATTTCCAGATGTTCGGCAGATTGCAGGATTTTATGCAGGAGGATTATTTCAACAGCCACAAAACAGGAACTTTAATTGCAGACAATACTATATATAATGTGAATTTCTTTGCATATCTCTCAGAAAAAAGCACTTCTCCGATATATAATACAGTATTCATAACATTACAGGACAGAATTGATTATGCAGAACTCATTCTCAGGCTTGCAAGATTCAAAAGAAACATTTCTGCGGAGGAACTTTCTCAGAAAAGACTTGTACTGCTTTCCACCTGTAATTTTGAGTTTGAAGAATCAAGAGGAATACTTGCGGGATACATAGACTGATTCAAAAAAATTTTCAGAAAATTTCGTCTTTTTATGCCTTTAAAATCACTTATATATAAAGATAAGTGAAAAGGAGTGACGATTATGGAAAAATTTTTGATTACTGCGCTTTTGCTTTCATTTTCAATACGGGGGATTATTTTTTTGTTATTCTGAACATAAGAGCCGTTATAACTGCAATTATCACGAAAAGCACCCATGAAACAGCATTTGCATAGCCTATTTCCGAATATCTGAACATTGCATTATATATGAGCATACCTATTGTAAAGGTACTTTTTGCAGGATTTCCGCCTGTAATCATATAAGGGGCATTAAATTCCTGAAAAGCAGAGATAGTCTGCAATACAAGATTCAGAAATATGACATTTCTGAGCATGGGAACGGTTATATAGAAAAATGCCTTTACATTTCCGCAGCCGTCAGTTTTTGCGGCATCATAGTATTCCTGCGGAATATCCCTGATTGCGTTGAGGAATATTATCATAGAAGAACCGAACTCCCATAGTCTCAGCAATACTATCATGAACATGGCAGGGGCAGGCTGACTGTACCAGCTTATGGGAGACAGTCCGATTATTTCAAGGAACTGATTCACAAGACCTTTTGATGTAAATAAAAACTGCCACATTATGACTATTGCAAGGTTAGAGCCGAGTATTGACGGAATATAAAAGGCTGTGCGGAATATTCCGATGCCTTTTATTTCCGCACTCAGAAGCATGGCTGTAAGAAGTGAAAAAATTAATTTCAGCGGTACTAATATAAGTGCATATTTAAAAGTAACTGTCACGGATTTGATAAAATCGCTGTCGGAAAACATATTCCGATAATTTTCAAATCCTGTAAATTGAGGGCTGTTTATTCCGTCATAGTCTGTCATTCCCGTTATAAAAGATGAAACAAAGGGATAAAGTGTAAACAGCACAAATCCGATTATAAAGGGCATAATCAGAATAAGACCCGTATGATTTTTAACACCGACAGGGTTATTGTATGTATGTTTCTTCATTTTTTAATTTTTTCGAGATATTTTGTAATTGAATCGTACATTTTCTTGGCGGCTGATGATGTATCGGAAGTATTATATGAAACTGATTCAATAGCTTCGTTATAAAATTCCTTCATTCGTGCGAGTTCCATATATGGGCTTATAGTGAACGTATTTATCTGACTGAGCATTCTGTCATTTTCGAGGGCAAGACCTTTTAACTTTCCTGATTTTTCGAGGCTTTCCTGAGCATATGAAGATGCAGGTATACCTCTTGTTGTGCCGAGGATATCGGCACATTTCCCGTCATTCAGCAGAAAATTGACAAATGCGGCAGATTCATCGGGGTATTTTGTTGATGCGGAAACTGCATACAGCATGGACGGCTTTATCAGCCAGCCGTCAGAATTTCCGTTGTCATCGGTAAGCATAGGACCTGCTTCAAGGACACCTTCGGGAAGGCTCATTTCATATTTTCCGACAGAGCTTCCCCATTCGAGAACGCCTGCGACTTTTCCGCTTATAAATTCGGGAGACTGATAGAGTGCGGCATTGCCGTCCTCATCGGTGCGGGAGCGGACATTTCTTATAACGTGGTTATTTTCAAGCTGTTTATAGAAATCGAGGGCAGTTTTTATATCCTCCTCTGAAAATCCGAGCTGACCGTCCATAGTGATAAATTCTTTTCCTGTTTTCTGCTGAACATAGACGACTGACAGATACCATGCAGTACCGCCTGACTGTATATCCAAATCTATCGGATACACGCCTTTGTCATCGAATTTGTCACCGAGGGCGAGGAGTTCATTCCATGTATGCGGATATTCCGCATTAAAGCTTTTATAGACATCGGAATTATAGAAAAGTCCCCTTCCGCTTACAGAAACGGTAACTGCATTGAGCAGACCTTTATTTTTTCCGAAAGACAGTACCTCATCATCATAGCCTGAAAGGTCAATAAAATTCCTCAATTTTCCGAGGTCATAAAATTTGTCGCCTGCGGAAAATGATACAAGCCAGTCATAATTTATCTGCATGACATCGGGGGCAGTACCGCCGTTTATCTGCGAGGAAATTTTTTCTGTCCAGCCGTCCCAGCCTCCGTATTCGGGGATAATATTTATATCAGGGTGATTCTGATTCCAGAGTTCTATTGCTTTCAGGGTAGCCTCATGGCGGTCATCGCCTCCCCACCATGAAAATCTTATGGAACAGGGGTCAAGTTTTCCGTCAGGTTCGGTAAATTCTTTTTTTTCAGCACAGGCAGAGAGCGGAACGGATAACAAAAATGCCGTCAATAAAACAAATAATTTTTTCATACTCTCATTCCTTGATATAATGATATACTTTATTATACAATATATTGACTGATAATTCAAGTATTTTTTATTACATATTCCGCACAAAAATGCCCTTATTTACATTCAGAAATATTTTGTACAAAAAAATTTAAAATTTAAGATAAGTTTAAGATTATTTTAAGAAATGCAGTTTATAATCATAACCATAGTAAGAAAAACAACAACGAAGAAGTGAATAACATAATTAAAAAGGAGTTTGATTTACATGAAAAAATTTAACGCAAAGAAAATTTTTGCAGGACTTTCCTCAACAGCCCTCATCGCTGCATCTGTCCCCACAGTTGCCGCTGTCACAGTAAATGCCGCTGAAACATCTGCCAATGTCCTCTACGGCGATGCAAACGAAGACACAAAGGTATCAATATCAGATGCGGTTGCTATCCTCCAGAGCATCGCAAATTCAAGCAAATACGGTCTCAGCGAACAGGGCAAAAACAATGCAGACGTGTATCAGAGAGGTGACGGCATAACAGGTAATGATGCCGCAGCTATCCAGAGATATGATGCAAAAGTAATAACTGAACTTCCCGAATCATGGCTCGGCGGAAAACCCTCTGACCCCTCCGATACAGACCCCCAGACTGATATAACTTATATTCACCTCAGCGGTTCATCTATCAGCGTGGAAGGCGACTACGCAGAAGTAAACGGCTCAACAGTTACTATCAGCCATTCAGGTACATTCTACGTTGACGGCACTCTCGATGACGGTCAGATAAATGTAAATGTCCCCGATGAAACAGCAGACCCCGAAACTGTAAAGATTTTCCTTAACGGCGTTAATATCACAGGCAAGAGCGCACCTGCAATCCTCGTTACAAATGCAGAGAATACTTCAATAAATCTCGTTGACGGCACTGTAAATACAATTTCTGACGGTGATACAGCTTATGTTGGTGCTGACGGTGCAGCAAGCGGTGAAGCTGTAATCGAAGCAAAAGACGACCTCACTATCAAGGGCGGTACTGAAAATACAGGTGTCCTCAACCTCACAGCAAATACTCAGGACGGTATAGCTTCCAATAACGATATAAAACTCACAGGCGGTACAATCAACGTTACAACTCTCAATGCAACTGACGAGACTGACGGTATCAAGGGCAAATCTTCCGTTACAGTAAAGGAAAATGCAATCGTAAACGTTGAAGCAGAAGGCGACGGTATCAAAGCTTCATCAACAGCCGATAACGGTTATGTTTCAATCGAGGGCGGCAGCGTTACAATTAAGGCAGGAAATGATGCAATCCAGTCCGCTACTGCAATAAATATCTCAGGCGGTACAGTTGTTGCAGGCGGTGACAGAGGTCTTACATCTGTAACAGGTACAAATATCACAGGCGGTACGGTTATAGCTACTGCAACAGACAACCAGATTGATTCTGCACTTCTCAAATCCGAAAATCAGGCAACTATGCTCCTCAACTGCATAGCTGATTCAACTTCAAAGGACGGCACTTGGAAGAAAGCTAATTCAATCAGTGTCGGAAATGTAAATGCATCATTCACAAAGAAATATGCATATGTTCTCATCAGTGACGCATCAATCACAGCAGGCAAGTCCTATAACCTCACAAATACAGGTACAGGCGCAGCCGTTACTTATGACAATGATGCATCTGATTCATTCACAGTAAAGAACTCTGTTACTACATTTGAAAACGTAAATCCCGCAGGCAAAATTGACGGTGAAACAGTTACTCCTACTCCCTCAACTGACGGAAACACACTCACTCTCTCAGGCGCATCAATAACTTCTGATGCTCCCGCAGATGCAGTTACAGTAAAAGACGGTGTTGCAACTATTGTTAAAGAAGGTTCATACACAGTAACAGGTGATGCTTCTGATGTTCAGATAGTAGTTGATGTTGACTCATCAGCATACCCCGAAAGCGTTGTTGAACTCAACCTCGTAAACGCAAACATCTCCAACAGCACAACCGCTCCCATATATGTAAAATCCATAGGCGATGAAGTTCAGATTGTCGCAAAGGCAGGCACAACAAATACAATCTCAGACGGCACTTCACATACTGAAACTTATACTGACAGTGACGGAAATACCAATACTGTCGAGGGTGCAATCTTTGCAAGAGATGACATCAAGTTCAAAGGCACAGGCTCTCTCACTGTAAACGGCAACGAAGCAGATGCTATCGTATGCAAGAACGATATAAAGATTTATAACGGCAATATCACTGTAAATGCTGTTGATGACGGTATCAGAGGAAAAGACAGCGTTACTGTCGGAAATGATTCCAAATCAGACGGTTCAGCAGTTGATTACAGCACTCTCAGTCTCACTGTAAAGACTCAGCAGGGTGACGGTATAAAGTCCACATCAACAGATACAGCTACCGATAAATCTTACGGTCTTGTAACTATCAACGGTGGTACAATTGATATAAATTCCTATGCTGACGGTATATCCGCAGAACAGGAATTTATCATGAACGGTGGTGACCTTAATATCTACACATATGAGGGTTCAGGCTTTACAGGCAGCGCAAGCGGCAGCACATGGAATGCCCCCGGAGGTCCCGGCGGTCAGCCCGGCGGCATGGGCATGGACGGCAATGCAAACAAGGTTGACATCTCCGCAAAGGGCATAAAGGCAGTAGGTCTTTATGATGAATCGGGTACAACTTACCAGAGCGCAGGAAACCTCACTATCAACGGTGGTAACATCACTATTGATTCATCTGACGACTCTCTCCATTGTGCAGGCGATATGGCAGTTTTAGGCGGTATTATCAAGCTTTCAAGTGCTGATGACGGTATACACTCCGACAATAAACTCACAATCGGTCAGGGCAGTGCTGATACATTTGATGATGTACAGATTTACATTCCCAAGTGCTATGAAGGCGTTGAAGGCGTTTATATCTATCAGAACAGCGGTTCAGTATACATTGTATCAGGTGATGACGGATACAATGCAGCAGGCGGTGCAGACGGCTCAGGCAACGGCAACAACATGGGCTGGGGAGGCGGCGGAATGTCCGGTACATTCGGTGAACTCAACCTCAACGGTGGATTTGTTGTTGTAAACTCAGCTAACGGCGACCATGATGCCCTCGATTCAAACGGAAACATCAACATAACAGGCGGCTACTACCTCGCAAACGGTCAGGAACCTCTTGATGTCGGTGACGGCGGTTACTCAATCAATAAAACAGGCGGTAACTACGCTACAATGACCGCAGGCAATACTAACCTCAATACAAGATATACTTTCAAGGATTCATCAGGAAATGTTATCGTTTCATTCGTTGCACAGAGCGGAAATCCTTCTGCTAACCTCAGCAGTGGTGTAAGCTTCACAACAGGCGGCAACGTATCAGGCGGAACAGCTATACTCACACAGTCAGGACTTGAAACATATATCGGTGGAACAATTTCAGGCGATTCAGCCGTTTCAGGTTCAGGCTCACAGCAGCCCGGATTCGGCTGGTAATCCTCAATACTGAACAGAAGCTGTATAACCTTTATGGTTATACAGCTTTTTTTATCCTATGTATTGATTTTTCAGCGGATTTATGTTATAATAATTATAATAATTCTGTAATTTACGGAGGTGTTATCATGGAAAAAAATAAATATCGCCTTCTTGCTCTTTCGCTGGCTTCATTTACTGTTATTGCGGGACTTGTTGCCTATTTTTCAAGCGATGATTCCGTGACAAACTCTTTCAGTGCCGCTACACTGCAAATCAGAGTAATTGAACCAAACTGGAAACCAAATCAGACAATTGTACCTGAACAAAAAATCGACAAGGACCCCTATATCGTCAACACCGATGAAACACCCGCATATGTCTTTATGAAAGTAACCGTCCCCGCAAGAGAAATCACTATGGAAAAAAATTCCGATGATGAAAAAAAAGGTGAAAAAATTATCTCCAATTCAACAATAACAGATGATGACGGAAATTCTGTAAATGTTACAAATCTCACACATACAGTTCCGATGTTCAGATTTATCGACGATTCTGAATCTTATACCTCTGAACAGCTAAGTTCCGAACAGATTTATAATAATGGCTGGTACTATATGAATACAACAGAAAATAAAAATGAATCAGACCAAATTATAAGCTATACCTATCTTTATGCATGGACGGGAAACAATACTGACAATACAATGGAAATTCTCTATCCCGAACAGATAACAGATACTCCCCTGTTCAACAAGGTTATTTTCTGCAATGCCCGTGAGGACGATTCACTCTCAGGCAGTCTGCAAAATATTACAATCGAAGCACTGGCAATTCAGACCGATTACCTTAAATCATATAACGAAACAGAATCAAAGGCTGAAAACGTATGGCAGTATCTTTCAAAATAATTTCTAAATCAGTTATCCGCTTTATATGGAAATATATCCGAAAATTCACATCATTTCTCACTACACTGATAATTATTTCCGCCTTTGTCATAACTGCACTTTTTTTAATGAAAATCAAGCCGTATGTGGTAACAACAGGCTCTATGGAACCTGCAATTCCCGTAAAAAGTGTGTGTTTTGTAAATGAAAATATCCCGCTTGAAAACATAAATGTCGGTGAAGTGATTTCATTCCGCATCAGCAATGATGTACTTGTAACTCACCGTGTGACAAAAATCAGCGGTGAAGAATATACAACAAAAGGCGATGCCAACAATACAGAAGATTTCTCCACCGTCACAAAGCAGAATTATATAGGAAAAACAGTGTTCGTCATACCAAAAGTCGGATTTATATTAATCTGCCTGCACAGCCGCAAGGGTAGAATTATCGCAGTTACATTGATTGTACTGCTCCTTATACTCAGCTTTATCCCCGAAAATAAAAATCAAAAATCAAAATAATCTGAAAGAAAGGAGAATATATGAAACAGTCGAAAATTAAAAAAATCGCCCTGATAATAAGTATCTGCGCCTTAACTGTCATCGGAACAGTTACCGCATTTCTGACAAGTACGGATACTGTAAACAATTTATTCAGAATAGCAAAGGTCGATTTGAAAATTGAAGAAAAATTTGATGAAAAACAGAAACTCTCTGCCGGACAGATTATCACTAAACAGCCTTGGGTAAAAAATACAGGCACAGTAAATGAACTTTTCTTTGTGGAGGTATCAGTACCATGCATGGAAGCATCTTTCCTCACAAGCGACGGACAGCGTATCATTCCCGATTCCGTCACTTTGTCCAACCCTCCCAAAGCACACGAATATCTGCAAACACAGGAAATATATAACCTCATCGCAGCAGGAACTCCTTCAAAAGATTACATCACTCAGCCCGTCACTGTAAACAATATTACAAAAAACTGGGAACTTTCATATAATAAATCTTCAAATAATTCTGAAGGCTGGGTCTATCTCAGTCAGACTGAATCACAAAAAGAATATAAAAAAGTTCAGGGTATGCAGGACGGTATCTATAATACTTACCTCCTCGGTTACAGCGCATGGGTCGCCCCCGATAAAATTACTGTGCCCATTTTCGATAAATTACAGCTCCGCAGTATCATTGATGCCGATATAGAAAATAATACAATCGGTCAGGTTCAGCTCAATGCATATACCATTCAGGCAGATGAACTGAATCTTTCAGGACTTACAGGCAACGGCTCCGATATACAGTATACAAAGGCTGATTTGGAAAAAATTTATAAGATTATATCCAATAAGCAGACAACCGCTTGAAAAGGAGGCAGCCTATGAAACAGAAAACTAAAAATATCCTCGCCGCCGCTTCAAGTCTGTTGATTGTCTCACTTGTCGGTGTGACGCTGGCATATTTCGGCGCAAAAGACGATGAACCAAATATGGTCGGAATAGGCGAAGATAAAATCAAGGTTACTGAAACTTTCACACAGCCTAATCAGGAACAGGTTTTCAAATACAGAAAACTCGTCAAAATTCAGAATACAGGCAGTGTGCCGTGTTACGTCCGTGTAAGGCTCGAATTTTCAAATTCCGATGTTCAGAATGTCGCATCTTTTTCCGCAGAAAATCAGAATGATACCGATTCCGAACCCGCTGACAGCACTTTCAAAAGCGCACAGATTCATACAGGTAATAATTATTATATAAATAATCTCCCCGAAGGCTGGGTATATGTGTGGGACGAAAATATTCAAGACCCCGATGTAACACACGGCTATTACTACTATAAAAATGCCGTCCCGTCAGGAGAAAGCACCAACGCACTCATTTCATGGATTAAAATGAATTACGAAGATACAGGCGATATACAGGCACATGATGTCTATGTCTATGCAGAAAGCGTACAGACTGTTGACCCCAATACAGGTACAGAATATACTGACTGGAAAGATGCATGGCACAGTTTTTCAGGTACAGATTAATCAATATAAAAAATACCCCCGCAGGTTTTTACGCCTGTGGGGGTAAAATAATTCAAAAATCAGGAATGGAGACGCAATCTGCACCTTTCATCATTTGTGCCACTATTTCCACCTATTTCATACATATTTCCATCTCCACCGGGAAATACGACTAGAGAATCTGCACGATTTGTAATATTTCCTCCGGAAGTATTAGTCCAAATCAAACGTCTGTTGTTATCCGGCAATCCGGACTGGAATAATTTAGTTTTGCCCAACTTCATTGATGTTAAAATATCAATGAGTTTTGTTTTATTATAGGTTGTGGGATTACCATTAGAATCAGTGTTATATCCTAACCTTGCAGTATTATCAAACATCATATTGACATTCTCTAAGCTACTGAAATTTGTTTTATCACTAAAGCTAATATCACACAATACAGTAGATTGCGCAAACATCTGCTCCGTTGTAGTACACTTTTCAAAACTACTATCGAAACTAATTGATTTTAAACCTTGCAATTTAAAGAACATATATGACATATCAGTAACATTTGACAAATCCCAATTCGTCAGATCCAAACTCTTCAAAGCAGTAGCATTATTTTTCATATAAAACATATACTTCGCATCAGTTACCAGAGAAGTGTTCATAATTGTAGTTACATCAACATCGTACAAGCTATTCATCTCTTTAAATAGATTAGAACTATTTTCATTTGCCATAATTCCAACAGGATCATCAGTATACCATCGTATAGCATACGTTGAAGAACCATTATTCCACTCACACCATGCATAGATCACGTTTGGAAAATCAGCATCATAATTTCCATACTCTGTAAATGTTCCGTCAGCAGAAACTGCCAATGGGTATGTTACAGATATCGCCATATACTGCGTAGAGTTAAGATTAGATTGAGTTGGTAATATATAATTCGTATGTCCGTTTTCCCATGGTGGTGTGTCGCTAATTTTAATTTCTTTAATTCGACTATGATTTCCGGAGCTATTAGCGATATTATCAAGATAATCATGTACTGTTGGTCCCTCCATTAGCTTCGCCTTTGGCAGTTTGCTCTCCTCTACCTCTGCCTGAAAAGTGAATGAATTTACATTCTCCACATTGTCGGGGTCTGCAAAGGTATCGGGCAGGAGATTTCCGTGTTCATCATTTTCAGCAAGATATGCGGGCCATGTGCCGTTGAACATATACTGAACGATTTCATCATTTTCGGGGTTGCTGTCTCTTTGGAACTGAATTACATGATTTTCCTTATCAAGAACGGGTCTGCCGTCATTATCGAGCAGATACCAGTATTTAAGCTGATATTCTGAACTTACATTCAAAGTATCGGTATATTCCTCATTCTGCATTTCTTTTTCAAATGAATTGTCATCTGCCGACTGTCTGTAAAGCACTGCAACAGAAGTTATATCCTGCACATGATTATTTTCGTCCGCATAGGGGAAATATGATTTGTTATTGACATCATTTTTAAGGGTAAGCTTTTTAACACGGTCAGCCTGAATTTCGCTGAATGTAAGGTTAAGCGTACCTCTTACCATATTTGTATTTGCCGTATTATACTCTGTAAATGGAGTATAATCGCTGTAACCGACATCAAGGCTTATTGCTGAACCTGCGGAAGCACTTGGGTCTGAGACTGTAACCCTGAGTATTTTTGATGAACTGTCCCATTGAACGTTTGTAACGGGTGAATTTCCGCTTGTTCTGAACTGAATCTTTGACAAATCCGTCAATTCAACAGTCTTACCCGTATTATAGGTAAGAACTCCCTCAAAAACTCCGTCTGTAAGAGCTTGTCCGAGGTCTATTTCATATGTGTATGTATCTTGTGTACCGCTGTAAACGGGAATCAGTGAAGAATATATAGGTTTGAATGCTGTAATATATTCACGTTCGGGAATACGGTTATCCGCATAGGAAACGTGGCTGAAATTGTCATAACGTTCTATTTCATTTGTATATCTGATATGAAATGCGGGTATTTCAGCAAATTCATTGTCTCCTCCCGTAAGGTCGCAGAAAGCTTTCCACTGATTCTGACCCGATATATTTATGTCATACTTGCTGTCATTATTGTAAATAAGATAAGAAGTAGGCGTAGTCAGTCCGACGGATTTAAATTTGTCATTCGGATTATTTCTTGTTCCGTCCACAAGTTCAAGACCTGTGCAGACATAACGTGAAACGGGAATTTCTTCAATAAGGTACTGACCGACAGGAACATTAACCATTGCCGAACCTGTTGTATTGGGACTTGTAAGGTGAATTGAAAGAGTATATTCCTTGCCGTTTTTCTTATAATTTACGTTATTTGTCGTATAGTCGGGAGTTTCGTCCGTACCTGAAATTTCTTCCAGACCATATACTTTAAACATAAATGTCGGTTCACCGTATGCATTGAAATAAGATGCATCGGGTATTTTTTTGTCAATGATAACAGCCGCCTGAGCGACAGGGTCTTCGCATGAGAGAAACTGGTTATCGCAGTTATAGGCATTTACTGTAAATATAACGTCATCTGCAAGGGCATATCCGTCAGGCGGAACGGTTTCACGGAAATAATAAGATGTCCAGTCCAGTCCACGCACATTAAGACGACCGCCCTCATCTGCTGTAACATAAGTATCTGTAACACAGGATTTTATTCTTTCGCTTAAAACATAATCAGCCAAAGCTAAATAATAATCTTCCATAGCTTCTGAATAAGCAGCATCGTCATAATTGCCGTCACTGTCAGTAAATTGAGATTGCTCAGGAAGTATGGGTTCTTCCGCAAAACCGACATATTTTCTGCCGTCATAATACTGACTTCCGTCACCTGCAACCACATAATATGCAAGACGCAGGTCATCTCTGTAATATTTTGTCTGATTGTCGTCCTGATAAGTGCCGTTGAAATTATTGCCGTACTTAGTTGTAAATGCAGTATCATTTATAGTAATGCCTGTTATTTTTCCGTCTTTTGTACTTTCATAGTCAACTGTAACAGTATATTCCGTGCCGTCATCATCAAAGATTTTAAATTCAATCTGTGTAAAGCTTTTGACTTCAAAGCTTTTGACAAGAAATTCCTTGCGTCCGCTTGAACTTACACCTGAAACACTTGTATCGAGACCGCCAAGTCGCAGTTTCGGAACTGATTTTACAAGTTTTCCCTCATCGGTATAAAGTCTGAACTGCGCTCCGAAAAGTTTAAGGTGGTCATTAGTATTTTCAATCTTGTCTTTTGCCTGTTTATAGAGCCATACTTCACCGTAAATCTTTGCATCTGTCGCATTTACTTCTATAAGGGTATCAACTGAGCGTGAATTTACAGCAAAGACATGGGGTGTTGAATCAGCCTTATAGCCTGCGGGGGCTTTTATCTCATAGAAATAATACAGACCCCATTCAAGACCGCTGATAGTTTTAGTTGCGCCACGGGTTGTTATATCTGCGTTTGTTTTCATATTCTGGTCAACAGCAGTATCAATTGTCTGTTCAACATCAGGCTTATTTTTAGGAGTTCCATTTTCAAGGTCAAAATGGTTTTCGATATCCATATCGCTGACTGAAAGTTCTTTTTTGCTGATTTCCTTCTGTATATCGGAGGGTGACATCTGGGAGAGTTCCTCCATAGTTTTTCCGAGGACTTTTGCTTTTTCCTCGTCTGTAAGGTTGACTTTGTACAGAGCGAACACACCGTCATACAGTCCGAGATTTTCCTCATTCTTTTTGATAAGGCGTGCTGAACCGTCCTTACGTTCATCAAGATGACCTGCAAAAAATTCATGATAAGTCACAACAGGCACATTTTCCGAATTGCCGTCTGCATCTGTGACAGTTTCATAAGTAACCGAAGAATTTTCAGAAACGGTCTGTTCGGAGAGTATAATTACCTGATTATTTTTTGTATGCTGTGCATCTTTTAAAGTCCATGTTTCCCATTTTCCAATGTCATTATTCCACCTGTAACCGACAGGGGGCTGTTTTTCATAGAGCAGATATGTTCCGAAAGGCAAATTTTTAAAATCCGCCTCACCTGTAACATCTGTATATGAAGTAGTGATATATTCCCAGTATTTTGTAAAATCTTCCGAAGAAGTATTGCCTTTGGAATTTATTGAAGCGGCTCTTGCTTCTTCAATATCCATACCTTTCACAAGGCGGTACAAATCGTAGGAGGCATTTTTCAGATAATTGTCCTTATTTATTTCTTCTGTTTTATTAATGACAATCTTGCTGAGAATCTCATAATCTTTAAGTTTCATAACAAGGTCGTTTGAATCTGAAGAATCAGACGAACTGCCGTCTGTTTCCTGACTGCCTTCCGAATCTGTTGTTTCCGTATCCTGTTCATCATCATCAGATGCAAAAATCAGATTTCCGTCCTTGTCAATTGTAGCTGCGGATACACGGAAGTACTGTTTTTTGGAATTGAGCTGATATCCAAGCGGTGCAGATGATTCCTGAATGAAATAAGTACCATATGGGAGTCCTGATATTTCTATCATTCCGTCACCCGTATCATCTTCTGATGTATCCTGTGATTGTGAAGTTCCGCTGACAAGATTGTTTGTATATCCCGTCATACCTGTTGTACCCATATAGACGTATTTTTTATTCAAGGAATTATACTGAAAATACATAAGGGATTCCGAGCCGTCACTTTCGACAAGATACATATTGTATACAGCTCCGTTAATGGAATTGCCGTAGTTTTCGGAATTTAAAGTATCGTCAATTTTTCGGAATTTCGCATCTGCAACTTCAATGGGGTCATCTTCTACTACAATACGGTTTTGTTTTATCAGATTTTCTGCTGCATAAAATTCGGCTGAACCTGATTCAGTGATATCATAAACTGATTTATTCTGAGAAAATTTATATCCCTGCGGTGCATCAGACACAACAAGATAATATTCTTTTTGTGAATCAAGACCATTAAGGCTTATTTTTCCGTCAGCGGCGGGAGTAATTTTCATTTTTTCCGTGGCATTTTCCGCAGGAGGTGCAGAAAGAAGGGAATATACACCGTCAGCAGTCTTTGAAAAATAACATAACCGGTCGTTTGCAGTGATTCCGCTTCCGCTTTTCTCATAAAGATTATAGACAAGCCCTGTACTGAGCGTAGATTTTTTAATGACATTGAAAGAAATTTCGCTGTCGTCCGCAACTGAAAACTGATATCCGTCAGTATCACCGAAACTTTTTGCAAGGAGATATGTTCCCGCAGGGAGGTCATTCAGTGTAATCAAGCCGCCTACTGCATTTATTTCACTTGTATCTCCGTCTGTTTCATCATATATATATTTGCCTGCATTGTCTGTATCAACACGGAACTTATTTATAGTCTTTCCGTCAGAATCAAACACATACAGGGGAAAACTGTTGTCAAAAGGTGTTTTTCCGCTGTAAATATCTGTATATGCAATATATTCCGAATGATTTACAATAATATACTCATCATTGAGATTTTCAAGTGTATTATAAATCTGCGGAAAATAGTAATATACGGCATCTGTATCAGCAGTTACACGGAAACGGTATATTCTTTCATCGGGATTATATCCTGTCGGCGGTGATGTTTCCTTGTAATAATAAATGCCTGGGGACAAATTAAGTTTCAGAATACCGCTGATATCAACAGCCATATTAAGCATCTGATGAGATTGATTTCTGTTGCGTTTTTTATCAAATGTATAGTAGCTTACAATGTTGGGATTAGATGCAGTGTTCTCAAAATTAGAAGTATTGCTGAAAATTGTAAACTTTGCACCGCTTAGTCTGTGACCGTCTTTTGAATCAACCTTTTCAAGTTCCACATGGTGACGGAGAATGACGAGTGTGCGGTTGCCTACGGAATACATCGGGAAATGAGTACCCGTATTGTCAATACCCTCAGCAAAGACATGAGATTCATTATAGGTTGCACGGTTATTTATAATCTTTGAAACGTCCTGACTGTTTTCAAGGGGCGGTGCAGTCATATCCATATATGCACCGAGTTCAAGATAATTGTCTGTTACTGTACAGCTTCCCTCAAAGATGACTGCAACTGCATATACATTGCTTTTATTGATAGTCCATGAGCCGTCATTATTTTCTGTTGCCTTTGTCCAGCCGTCCTGATTAGTCTTAATTTTTTCTTTCAGTGTGTTGTAAAATTCAAGGTCTAACTGATACCGTGCAGAAAGACTGGAAACATCTGTTGTATTTTCATACTTCTGAAAGTTTGAGATTGTTTCCATAATAGTTGCATTTGTACTGCTGTAATCTCCGCTTTCGGCAACTGATACGGCGGAACTGCTATTCAGCATATAATATACAACAGGCTCATAGCCCGCAGGATAACTTTTCTCATCAAAATGAATTTTATTTACACGTCCTTGCCATGCCGAACTTCTCAGACCCTCAACAATATCCAGAATCATAGGGTCTTCTACGATTTCCCTTTCGGTTGTGATTCTGTGGAATGCGAGTGCATAGGTATATTCCGAGGTCATTTTTTTGCCTTCGAGGTGATGTGTATTGCTTCCGTCAACTTCGGCATCATTGTCATAAACCCAGCCGTTATAGAAACTTGCGACATATTTTGTGGAATAGTTGCTTTTCTGCGAACCCATGGCAGAAATTACGGAATAGTCGCTGGATTTTGCAGATTTAGCCTTCTGATACGGAGTTTCGTCTGCTTCTGTGAGAGTTTTGTTTTCGGCAGGGCTGAGTTTAACGTTTTTATCGAGTACAGTCATATAAGTTTCAGCAGTAAATGTTGTCTGTGATGCGCCTGATGCCTTTACTTTTGCGAGTGAAATTTCGGCAGGATAACTGAAATCCACACTTACAGGACTATCAGCACGCAATGAAAATCCTCTGCAATCAAAGTCTGCTACTATACAGCCTGTCGAAGAATCATAATAAACATTAACAGCACCGTTGTTAAGCATAAAATCTGCGTCAACAGCTTCATTTGAACCTTGCAGTACACCGCTGAAAACAAGGGATTCCCTGAATTTTTCAAGCCAGTCCTCCGAAGGAGTCAAACCGTCGGGAAGCTTTGAATATACTGCAAAGTGATTCAGTGCGCTTTCTGAGTCTGACTGAATTGTACCGCTTGAAGAAATTACAGTGGAATAATAGTCGCTTGGTGTAAATCCGTCCAGACTTTCTACCTGTCCTCCCATTTCCTCCTTCATTTCTTCAAAAGTATCGTGGAATACAAAATCTTCCATGGTCGTTTTGGAATCAATTGTTGTTGTGGATTCACGAAGCCATGTATTTGAATGTGCGGAGCTTATATTCTGAAAATTATTTTCGTTATAATTATTTGCATCATAATTGGTATCGAGATACTGTTTTCTTGTAAATTCGTTGACAAGTCTTGTGCCTTTATTGGTATTTTCCCTGCATACCTTTCTGTTGCCGTCAATTTCAAATTCACTGGTTGTATCAATTTTCATTTTGTCATACAGTTCATCATAGTCAAGATTATACTGAATATCCACATAGGCACGGAGATAAGCACGGATTTTCAAATCCCTTACAACAATACGGATTTCATCAATTCCTGACGGGAGGAGTATTTCTGATTCTTCAAGTGTTGTACCTGTACCTATTTCTTTCCATGTATTATAGTATTCGGTATTTTTATCATCGTTGCTTTTTCCGTAAATGACAAACGGGAAACCTGATTCTTCCTTATAGACAGTTTCGTCTGTTACAGTCTCATCAATTTCACCGACTGTATTGCCGTCAACAAGTTTACTTAAACGTATACGGGTAAAATCATACTCATCAAATCTGAGTTCTCTGTCATCAGCACCGTCAAGGTTTTGTATACTTGGTGCATTATCCTCATAAACAAGGTCATATTTGCGTGCATTTCCGTCTGCATCTTTTGTTGAATCATCGGCATATCTTGCCTGTCTTGTTGATGCAGTGAGAGCATATGTTACCACTCTGCCGTTGAAAACTGAATCATAAAGGAGCTGATTTACAGGTGAATAATGTTTTGAATGTGATTCATATGCAATATTGTTGTATGTATATCCGTTGTTGATTTCGTAGTTGTTGTATTTGTTTATATAATCACCTGTGCCGACAGGCTGTTCATCTTCAATGCTGAGTTTATGTGCAGCAGTATCGGTATAATCAACAGGTGAAGTTGTATCCTGATATGTTACAAGATAATGTCCTTTAAGTTGAATTTCAATAGGGTTTTCTGATTTTCTGACAGTATCATTAAGAACACCCACACGGTATACACAGCTATAAGATTCACCGGGTTTTCTGTCGCCTGCGCCCTGAAAGTCATAAAATCCGTAAACTGTTCTTCCGTTTATTTCTTTTTCAACAATCTGTACACGGTCACCGTTGGAATTTACGACCATAATATCTGATAATTTAACTGAATCGGGCTTTGTAACTTCAATGAAATAATCTGCACGCTTTATGCCTCTTGCCATTTTATTCTTTTCCTGTTCGGCATTTACCTGTGAGACTGCATGGGCATTATAAAGCTGAACTGCGTCCCAGTCGATAACTCCCTCCTGATTTGCATATTCGTCCAGAAATTTTTGTGAAGCTGTACCGTTCTCATCAGAGACATAGCCTATGTATTGCGCTATATCATTAATGTAGTTATTATAGTCCTGTTCGCTTTCAAAATCGCTTCGATTTTTTCCGAGCGGTATACTACCGTTTTTATTTTTATACTCATAAAGACCTTCAAGACCGAGTACAGAACGATAGCTTCGCCAGTCATATTTTACATTAAGGTTATTTACGTCCAAATCTTCGAGTGCTTCGCAGACAATTTTCACCTGACATTTATCGGGTTCGGACTGATAGCTGAATGTGAGGTCATTTGTATCGAGCGTAATAACTTCACGCCCAGTTGCCTCACCTGTTTCAGTATCATATTTTATTTCTGTGATTTTACATTCAGTTTGCAGTGTTATATTGGTATCATTTATGGCATCACGGGAATTGAACTGCCATGTAAAAGTTGTTTCGTTGTTAGATGTAACACGGACTTTATTTCTGAAAGTATAGCTTCCGTTATCATTAGGTATAATTTCCCATGTTTTTACAAGGTTAGGGTCTTTGTCGTTGAGTTGCAGTTTACCGTCACGGATAAGTTCGTCCATACCCGTAATAGTAAATTCCAGAAGTCCGGGGTCAACGCCATTTTTAAGGTTAAAATAGAAAGTCGTTTTCAGTACGGGGTTATCGTCAGCAAATTCTTTCAGTAAAAGGTCAACATTATTTGTCATTGTAACTTCACGGATTTCCTTGCCGTTTTTATCCATAACAATAGTTGAATCGTCTGTTTCGACAGCACTTCCGTCTGTGGGCGGCTTTGTAAGTTCAGAGATATTCCACTGGAAATAGCCTGTATAGTCCTGCACTGCCGCAAAAGCCCTGAGATGTTCCCAGCAGTACATAAAAGCACGTCCGTCAATAAGATTAACTATAAATACAAATGCCATAAATGCAGAAATAAATCTTTGTTTCTTTGTTTTCATTCTATCAGCCCCTTCCATAAGGCAGAATAACAAAGCACCTAATTCCCCATATTGAAACTAAGTGCGTTTTTCTGATATTTATATGTCGCATCAACGCACGAAACCGAACTCAGAATCAAGAAAATGTTTCGGGTGATTGATATTTCAGTCTCTCCGAAAACCTCTCCCCGAAAGGAGAAGTCTCCGCAAAGACCGCAGGAGCGGAGTTTATACCGCCCCACGGATTTATTTTAATTATTGCTTAGTCCAAGTGATTGTTGCAATTTCAGCGTTATTTGTAGTGTCCATACTTGCGGAAGCATCTGTAATTGCAGTATTTGCAGCAATACCTTCTACGGTTGTTGCATTAGCAAACTGCTCCTTAGCAGGAGTAATCTGTTCAATGCCTGCTTCGTCCATGGTAACCTGAACAGATTCAAGGAATACATCGAGGTCAAAGTCAAATGCAAGATATGCACCGTTCTTTGTATCTTTGGAAAGTTCTACGCTGTCAACAAGTTTAGTTGTAGTATCGCCTGATTCAACATCATTGTTGTAGTAGAATGTTGTCATCTGAGTAGGATTTGTGGCATTATCCTTAATAACTGTCCATTTCTCAGAATCAGTACCGATATTTGCAAGATTTACATTGATTTCAATTTTCTTGTCACCTTCACCATAGGAAACAACAAATCTTGCAGGGTGCTGATCATCACCTGTCGTTACTTCATCTTCATACTTCCAATTCAGCTTATCATCACCAGTATCAAGCACCTTTTCAGCAGCAGTATACAGATAAACTTTCTGATTTTCTGCGATAGTTACAGGCAAAACCTGTTCTTTGCTTGGTTCGGCTGTGCTGTTGTCGTTGATAGTGCCGGCAGGGAGAACGTAGTCAGACTTACCATTTGCGCCTGTATCTGTGTGCAGAGCGAAATACTGTTCGGGAACTGCATTTTCGCCTGTTGTTGCAGGAACATAATAGTAACCGCTGTACTCATAAGTATTTGCAGTGCCGTCAGCAGTTTCCTTTACATTTCTGCGGAAGAGGTAAAGACCCTCTGTTTCGGGCTGGAATGTAGAAGCATCAATTGCACCGTAATAATTAGAATCACTATCGCTGAGAGGAGCAAGAGTTTTTACACCTGTTTCCCCTGACTTTGAACTGCCAACAACTGTACCTTTGGCAAGGTTAGTCATAGTAGTATCAGCAGCAGTATCTCCACTTGCAGCAGTATAAACAGGCAGTTCAGCAGCCTGTTCAAGTGTCCAGTGATAGCCGGCATTAGCAGGAGCATACACAAGCACACCGCCAGCCATCATAGACTGAACTTCGCTGAATGTAGCAGGAGAATTAGTTTCTTCATCAGCATCAGTTTTATGTGTTTCATCTTTGGGGTTGTCGATTTTCTTTGTGCTGAGAGTTCTGTAATAAACAGGTGTTGCATTCTCACCTGTTCCAGCCTTCTGCCATGTCAAGCCAAGAGCAAGCATATCCTCATCTTTTACAGCAGTAAGTGTGGAAGTCAAACTTCCAGATTCAGGTTTAGCAGCTTCTACCATATTAGTAGTTTCTTCATTGAGAAGTCTCATCTGACCGCCGAGCCACATACGGACAAAAGCGTCAACATTTCCTGTATTTACAGCAGAAACGTCTTTGTTTACTTTCTGACCGGGGAGCCATTCCTCAGGCGGCTGAAAATCTTCGGCTATGCTGACATCATATTTAGCAGATGCGCTCAGGCGGTTAGTAACCTCATCTTTACTTGTGAACCATGCAAAAGTTGAACCCGCAGCGATAACGACAGCGGTAAGAAACGCACCGATGAGTATGCGTTTTTCTCTTGCAGTTTTCTTTTTGTTTTTAGTCATAAAAGTCAACTCCTTTTCATTTCTGTGCCGTTTCCGGCAGGTTTTCTGTTTTTTCCTCATCTTTTCTTTCTGATGAAAAATACATCTTTATGAGATGCAAAAAGACACCAATTAAAACAATCAGTGCAGCGACGAAATACCACCTTAACTGCACAAAGCGGAAAACATATCCCAGTTTAGGGACGCTGAAACTCACAGCACCTATAACACGGCTTTCATCTATGAGGAAAGAATCCTCCGAATCGTTTGCATCGCCCTTTGTCCTGAAACAAGTAACGCCTGTACCCTCATAGTCATTAATTTTCTCAGCGACTCTGTGGGTAAGGTAGGCATCGCTTTCGGAGGACGGATTAAAGGTGATTACATCTCCGACGTTTATTGAATCGGCGTTCATAAGTTTGACGAAAACCATATCCCCGACATCATATGTAGGTGACATTGAAGGTGTGAGAATTGTATAATATCTGAATCCGAACAGAGATTTCTGCGGATTTCTGTCTGCGGCGAAAAAAAGTGCGGCTACAATCATTCCGATTGCGAGCAGATACACCAGAACGGAACGTATAACGCTGTATACCTTATAACCCGCACCTGATTCTGAGCGGACTTCTTCTGTTTCTTGATTATTATTATCCACCGTTGAGCTGCCTCCTTTTTAAGCGGTGATATCTGATACAAGTAAAGAAGTGTCATAAAATACACATCTATTATAGGTTAATTATATCACAACCGACTTATTTTGTCAATATATTCAAATATAAATAATTCCAGATTAAATTTATATATATTTTACAAAAAAACATAAATACAAGTAAGAATATATAAACTTTGAAAAAATATCGTCATAATATATACAAATTGTATATCAAATCAAGCATTTCCATTTTATATACTTAATATATTCATTGTTTTATTATAGCATAAATAATATAAAAAAGCAAGTCAATAAATAATTTTCCATTATTTTCATAAAATTAAACATTAATATATGATTCAGATAAAATTATTCTGTATGCTATTGATTAAGATTATATTTTCTGATATAATATATTAAAAAGGTATAAGGTGAAATAAATAAGGAGGTTATATTATGTCTCATATTTACTTTGCACGGCACGGACAGACAGTCTGGAATGTTGAAAACAAAATATGCGGGGCAACTGATATTGAACTCACAAAAAAAGGCTGTGAACAGGCTAAAATACTCGGTAAAAAAATCCTTGCAGAAAATTATGATATAGACGAAATTCTCTCGTCTCCCCTTATCCGTGCATCAGAAACCGCAAGAATAGTCTCGGAAATAACAGGTATTCCCATGCGTGAAGAAATAAGACTGAAAGAACAGTGTTTCGGAAAATATGAGGGTACACCCAGAAACGGCGGGGAATTTTATAAAGCTAAAACTCATTTCCTCGACAGCTATCAGGGCGGTGAATCCATGATGAAAATGGGTCAGAGAATATACAATCTGCTCGATGAACTTAAAAACAGCAATAAAATATATCTCCTTGTGGCACATAACGGCGTTGCACGTTTCGTGCGCTCATACTTTGAGGATATGACCAATGAGGAATTTGGCAGATATGCAATAAGAAACTGCGAAATAAAAAGATTCGACTTTGAATAAGAAATTATTATAACAAATTTCCATTATATCAAAAAATACCATTGACAAAAAATATATAATAATGTATAATAAATCTGAAGTATCTATACAAGGACGGTAATAAGATGATATCTAAATTCAAAGGAGTATTCGCTTTTCTTCTTGCCCTTTCCCTCGTTTCCTGTTCACAGAAAACTGAAACTGTCCTCTCCGAAGTAAAAATTCAGTCAAATGCCCCGCACGCTCAGGGACTTTCAGAATTTACTCAGGAAACTACTCAGGCAAGTACCGAAAATATCATCATAAAAGGAAATATATACGGCACTGACGGCACTCCCCTGCTTTATTCTTCTGAACAAAATGACGGCTCTTTCTCCCGTACCTTTTCAGAAAATTATTCCATACCTTTCGCAAATATATTAAGCGAAAATGCCAACGGCATTGATAAAATCCTCGATTCTGACCTCATGCAGAAAAATCCCTCTCCCGTGAACGAAAATGATACAGTCGGACAGTCCGTCCAGCTCACCATTGACCCAAATATGCAGAACAGCATATATAAATATATGGAGAAAAATAAAATTGAAGGTTCTGTTGTGGTTATGCGTACTGACGGCTCTGTTGCCGCAGAAGTTTCATACCCCTCTTTCGACCCGAAAAACACATATTCCGCAGAAGAAATCACAGGCGACGGAAAATATCGAAACAAGGCTGTAACTATGGCTACACCGGGTTCATGCTTTAAGATAATGTCCGCCACCCTTGCGGCTTATCACGGCATATACTCCCTGCCTGATGAGGGTAAATGGACAGATGAAAACGGCGCATCAATCGTGAACTGGGACTATAAAGACAATCCCAATTACCCCGTTGAACGTTCACTTTTCAGTGCAATTCTCGATTCAAGCAATATATTCTTTGCAAAAGTTTTTGATACACTCGGCTATGAAACAGTTATTTCCGACCTTGAAAATATTTTCTCTTTCGGAAATACCGATATAGTCTGCGATTTCGGAACGCTTGAAAATTATATCTATGCAACATCAGATGAAGAACTGAAACGCTCCGCATTCGGACAGTCAAATGATTTGACAACACCCATGTATCTCGCTGCCCTCGTCCGTGAGGCTGTCCTCGGTGATATGGTAAAACCTTTCATGGTGCAGAATATAGTCGATACAAATGATGTTTCAAAAATTATAAAAAAAGGCTCTGAACCCTATCAGCTTATGAGTTCAATGCCCTATGAGGCAAGACAGAGTGTAACGGAAGGTATGGCTGCTGTTGCCGAAAATGTCGGTATATACGGCTTTGACAACTATTCCGTATATGCCAAGACAGGCACGGCTGAAATATATAAAAACGCCGAATATACAGGCGATTATCTCTACATAACAGGCTTTATGCTCAATAACTATGACAATTCCGAACAGAAACCCGTTTTCACTGACTATGCCGAATATAAAAATACAGGTTCTTACTCTGTCATAATGCAGATAACCAATCCTCTGGATTTCAAATTCAACTACGCAAGCGAATCTTCATATCTTTATCAGGATATTCTGAGCTGTGTGGCTTACAGCTAAAATACAAAGGAGAATAATCATGAAAAAATCATTCAGAAAAATAACTGCGCTTTCACTTTCCCTGCTTATGAGCGCAGTATATCCCGTAACTTCCGCATACGCCGCCGAAAGTCAGCATGAAATCTACCTTTCCGCAGAAGGTACTGAAAAAACCGATACAGGCGAAGTTTTCTACCTTGAACGCAGTATGCTCGGTGATGACGGATATACCCTGAAAATAAACATATTTTACAGAGATGATGTCCTCAATACATGGTATATCTCACCGAAAGTAAAATGTGCCGACCAGAATATAAAACTCCGAAACCTCGTTGACCCAAAAGACCCGCTGATAGAATTTGCATACGCAGAAACAAATGATGCAGGTGAACTTTCCTACGGCTCAAACAGCACACTCGCATCAGGCAGCGAAATATACAACACTGTAAATTTCACCTGCATGAATTCCAATCTTATGAACCGCACTGCCATGAAACCATACGGTGAATATACTAATTCCTATCCGCTCACTTCATTTGATGCGATAATCAGTAAGGAAATACCTGCGGGAGAATATGATATATATTTCCTCACAGAAGCCGAGGACGAACCTGACCAGAGAGTTACTGAAATTTCCCTTATGATAGACGGAGGCCCTGAACCCTGCACAGATACCGCCCTTACAAATATGAAAATCGTTGTAAGTTCGCTCGGTGATATTGATGATAACGGAATTGTGGATTCAAATGATGCTTCTGCTATACTTAAAGAATATTCACTTTTGTCAACAAAAAAGAGTCCCTCCTTTGACACTCCAAAGAATTATGCGGCTGATGTCAACAAAGACGGAACTATAAATTCCTCTGATGCTTCTCTTATTCTGAAATATTATTCCTATAAGTCAACAAGCGGTTATATGGACTTTGTATCGTATCTATCGTATCTTGACTCTCTTGATTCCGCTGAATAAAAAACAAAAACTGCCGTTTTCGGCAGCTTTTTTATAGGCAAAAAAACTGCCCGATTTTCATCGGACAGTTTTTATTATATTTTAAATTACTTTAACTGATCAGCTGTAATCGGGAAGTCAGTCTGCTTGATAACACCGGCATCAACGAGCTGGACACCTGCTGCGTCCTGACCTGTAATACCCTTACCTCTGTCAACACAGTCGCCTCTGTTCTTACCTTCATCGCTAAGACCATACTTGCTCTGGTTAGCAAGGTGCTGGAGAATAGCAACAGTGTCGGAGATAGTTACCTTATTATCAACGTTAGCATCACCGAGAAGAACAGGCTGGTCAGAACCCTTAGGATCTTCATCGGGAGCGGGAGCATCAACGATTTCGTCTTCAAGGAATGAGATAGCCCATGCGAAAGGAGCATTCCAGTTGATTGTAACTTCGTTTACTGACCAAGCTTCGATTGAGTCAACATAGCACTTCTGAGGAGCAACCTTTCCTCTCTCATAGCCGAGACCGCCAACATAGGGATCCTGAAGTCCTGAACCGGGACCACCTGACATTACGCCCTGAGGAGCCATCGGGAAGTTGTGGTCAAGCTCGTAAGACCAATATCTGTGGTGAGGATTCTTTGTATAGTAGTCACCGGTACCTGTTACATAGGAGATACCCTGTCCGTTACGTCCGAAGATGTAGTCGAGAGCAGTACCTACACCGCTTATGTACTTGTTGTCGCCCTTAATCTTATAAGCATAAGCCATAACGATAGCGTTGTTTACAACGAATGAGTTTGAACCCCACTCATAACCCTTGATCTTGATTCCAGGGCCAACGTTAATCGGGTCTTCAAATTCTGTGTAAGTATAAGGAATACCCATACCTTCTGCATCTTCACGAGCAACATAAGTATCAGCAGCCTTTACGATAGAAGCTTCAATTGTTGCAGCGTCTGTATCTGAGAGCTGTGACTTGTTGAGCCAGAGTGAAAGTGTTCCGAGACCGCCTGTACAGCCCCAGTTGAATGATGTGAATGAACCGCTGTTCTCACCGCCTGAAAGTGTTGTTGTGAGGTTGAGAGCAGTTTCATTAGAAGCCGTATTGTTGTACTTCATGAGGTCATCATAGTAAGACTTGTCGCCTGTTGTAGCGTAAAGCTCACAAGCTGCCCAGTAGAAGTCATCATCTACATAGTTATCACCGTAAGCACCGCCGCCGATAGCCTGATCGAGAGGAGCGAATACATCGGGATTAGCCTTTGCAGCCTTATATGTCTTTTCAGCGTTAGCGAGACACTCAGCAGCGAAGTCATCATCAATACCCTTCCAGAGACGTGCAGCCTGTGCAGCAGCAGCAGCAACGTTAAGTGTAGCAGCTGTTGAAACGGGCTTAACTATACGGATTGTACCCCAGCCCTTAACCTTGTTGCCGTCAGCGTCAGTGTGGTCTTCCTCGTAGTTCCAAGGCTCAGTAGCAAGACCTGTCCACTTGTGGTCATGGAGTTTGTGGTAAACCATGCCGTCGTCACGAATCATCTTGAACATCCAAGCGAGTTCAACTCTTGCTTCATCGAGAATATCAGGAGAGCCTGTACCGTCAAAGCTTGCTGAGTCGTTGCCTGAAAGCTCGTACTTCTGAGGAATAGCCATTGTCTGTCCGTCAGCCCACTTGGAATCTGTCTTTGAGTACTTGGAGAGTTCGTACATATTCTGGAGAGTCCATACGGAGATACCGCCGTTAACAACGTATTTACCATGGTCACCTGCATCGTACCAGCCGCCACGGCCTTCGATAGTGCCGTTTGACTTCTGAACGTCTGAACCATCGGGCTTGTAAGCGGGAATCCACTTATCCTGAATATAAGCTATATCAGACTCATGACCTGCCTTATGAGCGAGGTTACCGCCTGTCTTGTAGTCATCGCCTGTTGCTTCGGGAGCTTTTGAAGTGATGTACTGTTCCTCAATAGCAACACCTGAACGGTTCTGATAGTAGTAGTTGAGAGCGTTCTTGAGAATACCGTCGTATACATTCTTCTCCTTGGGGTTAACTATTTCAAAGTCGTGAGAAATGTACATATTGTAGGACTCGCCTGTATATCTGTTCTTCTGAACATTTGAAGTATCATCTACTTCGATAGTATATGTACCTGTTTCGTTGAAATCTGTGAAATCGAGGAACTGGATATATTCGCCTGAACCGTAGTCCTTGCCGCCGTCCTCGCCGTCATACTGTTTACCTGTGCCGCTGTAAACTTCCTTGCCGCTTGCGTCCTTGATAACGAACTTAACGGGATCAATCTTTTCATCAGTAGCATAGGAAGCAACCTTCTTGAGGTTTGTGAAGTAGCCAACCTGATTGAGTCTTACGTCACTTCTGGGAGTTACGAAGCCCATTTCATCAGTTGTATCCCAGTCGCAATCGGAAGAAGTTGTACACTCAAGTTTGAGGTTATCGAACTTGAGTTCTGTTCCCTCAGGGAAACAGTCGAAATCAGGCTGATGCTGTCCACGTCCACCGTAGTGGAAAGCCCACTCAGCAACTGCGAGATCCTGATCTGCCTTGAATTCGCACTCAAAATGGTTGTCACCTTTCTGAATGTAAAGCGGATCCCATGACTGACCCTTTTCAGTTACTGCCTGATTCTGACCAACCGGTGCTGTAAGACCCATATTATTGTGCCAGATTTCAAGGTCACCGCCGAGGTCACCGATCTTTGTATAAAGACGACCTTCGTTTGAAGCGTTTACATCGAAGCTAACCTTGTATGTTTCGCCTGCTTTAATCTTGAGTTTTCTGTGACGGAGCTGGAGGTCCCATCTGGACTCACCGCCTGCCTCAGAACCGCCCTTGTTGATGATAGTAACGTTGTAAGTTCCGTTGCTGATGTTGAATTTCTGTTTAGCGGGGTTTGTTTCGCAGGTATGCCACGGAAGACCGATACCCTCATCGAAATCAACCTGACCAACCATAAGACCTGCATTTGCGCTCATAGGAGCGAAGAGTGCTGCTGTGGAAGCGAGCATTGATGCAGCCATAACACCTGCAACGGCTGCCTTTGCAAATTTCTTGTGCATTTTTATACCCTCCCTGATAAATATAAAAAAGTATAGGATTTATAACGCAGTGCCAGTGCAAACACTGCGATTATATCATATGTGAAAACGATAAGCCCGAAGCTTACAATAAGCCTGCACCGGTTCTTCACTTACCAATCATATTATATTATATCCTTTCAAAAAAGTAAATAGCTTTTTTAAAATTCGTTTGAATCTATAATATTTGCGTTGTTTTTTTGGTTATTTTTCACAATGAAAAATCAGAAAATAAAAGGGGGTTAAGCCCCTTTTATTTCTTAATTGTGAATTAGTTAATTTTCTACTACAAATTTGCTAATTACTTTTGCATCATACTTCTGAATTTCCATAGCATCTCTGCCTGTCACGCCGCCTTCACCGTCAACATCTGCATTTATGAGAGCCTGTTTTTCGAGATTGTATTTGCTTGCGTTTGCAATATACTGAAGAACTCTTACAGCATCAGAAATGCTTACTTTTCCGTCGAGGTTTGCATCACCGTAGAGAACACTGCCTGATTCGGAAGATGAAGGCTGCGGAGCGGGAGCATCAGTAGTTTTTTCGTCATTGTTCTTTGAGGTAGGCTGTGCGGTAGTGCCGTCGGGTTCAGTACCCCAGATGAGTGTATCGCCGTCATACATAGTGATATTGGGAGTAACAATCATATCCATTTCACTGCCCTGAACGAGATTCTGTGCGGAATAGTCATTGGAGCTGTCCCATTTAACCTTATTTCCGTCAGCAGTTTTGAGGCTGTCGGGGATACTTATTCTGAACTGGCATTCTGAACGCCATTCGGACTGACCTGTTGGCATAACGACTCTGCCGTCCTTGAAAGTAAGTTTTACATAGTAGATATTTCCGTCATACTGAATCGGGTCTGAAATGCTGATTTCGCCCTCGTCGCCTGCGTGCTGGTCGTTGCCGATTTTAACCTGAACATCATTTATTGAGCAGCCCTGTTCAACGAGTTCCGAAATATCGAAATAGTAGTTATATGAAAGGTCTTTGATTACACGGGTAGGCCATGCTGAATGGTTCATAGCATAGACTTTGAGTTCGGTATAGCTGTCATTAGCCTGATTGAAGCTTGCCTTCATGAAAAATTCGTCCCACTTGGGAGTTTCAACGGGCGGGAAGTCTTTGAGCGGTTCTCCGCCGTAATCGTCAATCATAGCGCAGAGAGCGGCTGTATATCCTGCATTGTAGTCAATTGCGACTTCTGTATTCTGATATGAACCTACTTCGTCCGTGAAAGTGCCGTCCTGATTCGGACCGCCTTCAAGTGCGCCATAGAGTGTATGTGCATATTCTGTCTGCCATTTTGCATTTTCGGCATCTGCGCCCTGTTTTCCGAGGTCATTCCACATATCGGTAGCAACGCCGCTTGCGGTACGGTGGTGAACGGAATTGGGATTCTTGTCGCCCATACCTATTACATAGCAAAGACCGAGGTCATTATTTCCGAAAGCGTAGTCCATCTGAGATTTAGCCCAGTCATTATATTTCTTGGCGAGAGCGGCATCATCATTGAATACCTTGTCTGCGGCAAGCATAGCAAGCCATGCGGTATTTTCTGCGTGGCGGAGAGAACCCCACTGCATAAGCCATGCAAGACCGTCAGGGGTATACTGTACTCTGTTATTTCCGCCCCATGAATTTGCAACACCGTCACCCCAGTAATCGAGATGTTTCCTGATATGTTCTTTCCATTCGGTTTTTCCTGTATTTATATAGTAGAGAAGTGCGGCTGCCTGATGAACGTCGTCCCAGCAGAATCCCCATGTATATTTCTTTTCTGTTGACTGGTTTTCAAGCTGAAATTCGGGAATATAATCGCTCTCGCACTTGTCGAGATATGACTGGTCGCCCGTAGCCATATAGAGGAAGTTTGCGGCATAGAAAAGGTCATCATAGAAACTTGATGCCTTGTAATAGTTTCCGCCTCCCTGAATACCCTGATTTGTATTGTCTCTTGTCTTGTCGGAAAGCTTGAAAAGACTTTCGGCGTGTTTGAGGTAATCTGCGGCAAGTTCGGGTTTTTCGTCCTTGAAAACTATATATCCTGCGGCGAGTGCGGCTGCCATCTGTGCAGTAGTTGAAGTGCAGTCTATCTCATCATACGGACGGGGGTCACTGCCGCCCTTCAATATGAATTTACGCATATAGACTTCTGCGCTGCCCCACCATACATGGTCAAAGGCATCATCAGCGATAGAACCTACAACTTTATCGCCCTTGTCGCAGCCTAAAACATAGTCAAGACCCCACTGGAGGTTATTGAGATAAGTTTCATAAAGACCTGCCTTTTTAACAGCGTCCTTATATTCAATAAGTCCCCATGCAAGAACTGCGGCTGTATAAGCGTTTGTGAGTGCAAATTTGATGTGGTCGCCTGCATCGAACCAGCCGCCGGGAACTACATCATTTTCCATAGAATCGGCTCTCCAGCTTACCTGATTCCATTCAGGGAGAACGCCTGCCTGCTGAACTTCATAGAAAAACATTGATTTCTGCAAAGCCTCTGCATAATTCACCTTAAAATCAGCAGCCTTTGCAGGAGCAGCGGGTACAGTCATAAACATACCTGCGGTGAGTGAAAGTGCCGAAACTGCGGCAACAATTTTCTTAAAAATCATTTAAAAAACCCCTCTCATATCAGTCTGAAACGACAGACCGAATATTCTTATACTTTAAATATACAATAGTTTTCACTTTTTGTCAATATCTGCATTAAAGTAAAAGAAAAAAATAAAAGCCCGAAGGAATATTATGCGGATTTTTGTTAAAATAAAAAAATAAATGAAAATTTTCAGAAACCCCTTGACAAATTGAAATTTATCGTGTATAATTTAATTGTACTCAATCGAATTGAGTTAAATCAAATCTGAAGGGAAGTTTTATTTATGAGCATCTATGATATCAAGGTTAAGGACGCAAACGGAAACGACGTATCACTCTCAGAATACAAGGGCAAGGTTCTCCTTATCGTAAATACCGCCACAGGCTGCGGATTTACTCCACAGTATGACGGTTTGCAGGATTTGTACGAAAAATATCAGGAAAAAGGCTTTGAAATCCTTGACTTCCCCTGCAACCAGTTCGGCAACCAGGCTCCCGGCACTCAGGAGGAAATCGCAAGCTTTTGCAGTTCAAGATATGGCATAACTTTCAGACAGTTCGCTAAAATAGAGGTAAACGGAAAAAATCAGTCCCCCCTTTACAAATTCCTCAAAGAACAGAAAGGCGGCGTACTCGGTGACAATATAAAATGGAACTTCACAAAATTTCTCGTTGACCGTGACGGAAATGTTATCGAACGTTTCGCCCCTACGGTTACTCCCGAAAAAATTGACAAAAATATTGAGGAGGTATTATAATGAATTATACTTATAAAACTCAGATGGTATGCGCTCAGGAAATCAGTTTCCATATTGACGGAAATGTCATAACGGATATATCATTCTACGGCGGCTGTAACGGCAATTTAAAGGCTATTTCCAAACTCGTTGACGGCTGGACTGTTGAACAGATTGAGGAAAAACTCAAAGGCAATACCTGCGGCAGACGACCCACTTCATGCGCTGACCAGCTCTGTCTCGCTGTAAGAGAGGCTTACGAAAAATCCAAAACTGCCTGATTAAAGGAATCTGACGAAAAGTCAAGGCTTCATGGACGGCATTCCCCCATTCAGAATATCAGGGGGCTTGGGGGATAAGCCGCCCCCTTGACTTGGGAGTGAACGTAGTGTCAGCGAAGTGAACGAAAAGTCAAGGTTCAAAAGGGCGGCGTTCCCCCATTAAAAATAGGAGATGTTTTCATGTGTGATAATTATGATGCTCTTAAACTTAAAAATCAACTCTGCTTTCCGCTTTATGCCTGTTCAAGGGAAATAATAAAAAAATACCGCCCCTTTCTCGACGAAATCGACCTCACATATACCCAGTACATCACTATGATGGTTTTATGGGAGAATAAAAAAATAAGCATAAAGGATATGGGAAAAAAATTATTCCTCGACTCAGGCACTCTCACTCCCGTACTGAAAAGCCTCGAAAGCAAAGGTTTCATAACCCGTTACAGAAGCAGGGAAGATGAACGTGTGCTTATTGCCGAAATAACTCAGGAGGGCGAAAACCTTAAAGAAAAAGCCCTGCATATCCCCGAAAAAATCGGTAACTGCTCAAAACTTACAGCGAAAGAAGCTCAGTTTCTTTATAGAATATTGTATAAAATGCTCGGTGAATAAAAAATGCGTGGCTTTTAAGTCACGCATTTTTGTTATCATATTGTAATTGACATTATCAAAATACTGCTGTATAATAATTTCGTAGATGATTATGAATTATTGGAGTGATAAAATGAAAAATCATATCTGCGAACACTGCGGGGCAATAGTAAAGGGTGATGTGTGCGATTACTGCGGCTGTCCTGTCGATAATCCTGCTCCCAAAATCCCAAAGCCCGAAAAAACTCCGAAAAATAACGATGACTCAGGGAAAAATATAAAAATAGCAATAATTGCTGCCGTTTCATTTGCATTCCTGATAACTTTGATGTCTGTCATAAGTATCACAAAATCAGCGAATAATACCAATTCAACGGTCACAAGCTCAAAAACTTCCTCGAAAAACAATACATACAGTTTTGAACTTTCAACCGATGAAATGCCGAAAATAGAAGTCCCTGACATACAGATACCGCAAATCGAAAAGCCTGTCTTTTCAAAATCCGACATAAACAATGCAACAGGAATTTATCCTGCGGGTGTATATCAGATAGGCGTTGACATTCCCGAAGGGAAATATCTGCTTATATCAGATATGCTTGACGAAACAGGTTCTTTTCCATACGGCATATATACCGACCCTGAGGCGGAAGATGAAGTATATTTTTCATGGGAACAGTTTTCATCTTATGTTGTGATTGAGGGTGACGGATATGTAAGTTTTACATGGGCAACTGCATACAGCCTTGAAAATACAGAGGTAAAAAATGACCCCTTTTCACGTTCGGGAACTTTTCTTGTGGGACGTGACCTTCCCGCAGGTACTTATGAAATCATTTCGACAAATAATGACGGCTATGCTTATTATTCCGTATATTCGGATATTTACAAGACAAGCAAGAATGTTATTATAAGCGGCGAGATTTCCGAAGATACGGGTTCAAAGGAAATAACCGTTGAGGACGGACAATATCTCAATCTTATATGGGCAAAACTCAAAAAATAAAAGTCGGGATATTCCCGACTTTTTATTATGCATCTCTGATTAAATCCTTTATAACTTCCCCTGCAATTACAAGTCCTGCAACAGACGGCACAAAGGCATTTGACCCCGGAATACTGCGTCTGCCGACAACTTTTTCGTTTGTGATTCCTTTTGGTGCGAGAGGTTTTTCCTTTGAATAGACTACTTTGAGATGTTTCACGTTTCTTTTTTTCATTTCATGGCGCATAACCTTTGCAAGGGGACACATTTCAGTTTTATAGATATCAGCGACTTCAAAAGCTGTGGGGTCAGTTTTGTTGCCTGCTCCCATGGAACTGATGACGGGAGTATCAGCCTTTTTTGCCTGCATAATTATTTCTATCTTCCCTGTTACGGTATCAATTGCATCTATAACATAGTCATACTGTGAAAAATCAAAGAGATGTGAAGTATCGGGCATAAAAAAAGTCTTGTATGTATTTACTTTACATTCGGGGTTTATATCGAGTATACGTTCTTTCATGACATCGACCTTATATTTTCCGACAGTGCTGTGCAGGGCAATAATCTGGCGGTTTATATTTGTAATGCTTACAGTGTCATTGTCTATAAGGTCAAGAACTCCGATTCCTGAACGTGCAAGGGCTTCTGCGGCATAGCCTCCGACTCCGCCTGTTCCGAAAACTGCAACTCTTGACAGCCTGAGAATATCCATAGCTTCTTTTCCAAATATTAATTCTGTCCTTGAAAATATATCCATAAAAATCCTTTCTGTTAAAACACGAATATCTCCCCCGTTTCGGACGAGGGAGATTTTTTTTACTTATAATTTGGTATTTTTTTGATAACAAGTTCATAGACGGCAACGGAACTTATAATTCCCATAACGCTCTGAGCGATATTTCCTGCCGTACCTATAAGCACATAACTCCATGAATGATAGATTATGACTTCAAACATTGTATATCCGAAAACCATTATCAGTTCAGCCGCAGATGCCGCAATTATTCTCGAAACGGTATTGCTGAAACGCTTTTTTACTGCCCTGAATGTGAAAAATGATGCAGCCGCCATTAAAGACTTGATGATGAGTGTAACGGGCGCATACATGGTATATCCCGAAATGATATCCGCAAGCGATGAGCCGATTCCTGCGGCTGCCGCACCGTATAGAGGTCCTAATATCCAGCCTGCTATATTTACAACACAGTCACCGAGATTGACATATCCCTTAGTAGGAGTGGGAATCTGTATCATAATGGTGGCGACTGCCGTAAATGCCGCAAGAAGGGCGGAAAGCGTCATCATTTTTATTTTACTGTGGTTTTTTTCGTTCATTCAGAACACCTCTGGATTATTATTATTTTACTGCGTCAAATCCTTTGCTGAGGTCTGCGATTATATCGTCAATATGCTCTGTTCCTATTGAAAGTCTTACGGTGTTGGGTTTGATTCCTGCGGAGAGGAGTTCCTCCTCGCTCATCTGTGAATGAGTAGTTGATGCAGGGTGAATGACAAGCGATTTAACGTCTGCAACATTCGCAAGGAGTGAGAAAAGTTCAAGGCTTTCAGTGAATTTCTTAGCTTTTTCAGCATCGCCCTTTATCTCGAATGTGAATATTGAAGCCGCACCGTTCGGGAAGTATTTGTCATAGAGAGCCTTCTGATTTCCTGTTGAAAGTGAAGGGTGATTGACCTTTTCAACCTGCGGGTGACTGTTAAGAAATTCAACTACTTTCAGAGCATTTTCAACATGGCGTTCAAGTCTCAGCGAGAGTGTTTCAAGTCCCTGTAAAAGCAGGAATGAATTGAAAGGCGAAATAGTTGCGCCCTGATCTCTCATGAGAGTTGTGCGTATCTTCATTACAAATGCGATATTTCCGCAAGCCTGAGTAAATACTACTCCGTGATATGAAGGATTAGGCTGTGAAAGTGTGGGGAATTTATCGTTCTGCGCCCAGTCAAAATGACCTCCGTCAACGATTACACCGCCCATTACAGTACCGTGACCGCCTATGAATTTGGTTGCGGAATGTACAACTATATCCGCACCGTGTTCAATGGGACGGAGAAGAAAAGGTGTTGCAAAGGTATTGTCAACTATAAGCGGAATACCGTGTTTATGTGCTATTTCTGCAATTGCTTCAATATCTATAACATCAGAGTTCGGATTTCCGAGAGTTTCCGCATAGATAAGCTTTGTATTTTCCTTTATTGCCTTCTCGAAATTCCGGGGGTCAGAGGGGTCAACGAAAGTTGTTGAGATACCCTGTTCCCTGAGAGTATTTGCAAAAAGATTGTAAGTACCGCCGTAGAGGTTTGTGGAGGAGACAATATGGTCACCTGCGAGTGCTATATTCTGTACTGCATATGTTATAGCGGCTGAACCTGATGCAGTTGCAAGTGCGGCAGCACCGCCTTCAAGTGCAGCGATTCTCTTTTCAAAAACGTCGGAAGTGGGGTTCATAAGTCTTGTATAGATATTTCCGCCCTCGGTAAGACCGAATCTTCCTGCGGCAGTAGCGGAATCCTTGAAAACATAAGAAGTTGTTGCATAAATCGGGACAGCTCTTGCATCTGTTGCGGGGTCGGGATTTTCCTGTCCTGCGTGTACCTGAATAGTTTCAAATTTGTAATTGCTCATACATCATCATTCCTTTAAAAAAATTGTTATTGTTTTCTGTGATGAATATATGATAGCATTCTTTTCCTACTTTGTCAATAGGATAAATAAACTTTCTTAGAATTGCAGAAGAATTTTCGTGACAATAAATATTTTTTAAATATAATAGTTGAAAATTATCACGCATAAATAAAAATTTATCTGTTCCCCGAAATATAATTTTACATTAATAATATTATTTTGTCAAGTAAATAATTTATGGTTATTTGTTGACACGACAGATAAAATAATGTATAATTATGATAATTAAATCTGAACGGAGAAGTAAAATATGGATAAATTTCGCAGACAAGCAAAAGAACTTGTCAGAAAACTTACTCTTGACGAAAAATTTAACTTCATAGCTACTCATCAGCCGCCTGCTGAAAGTATCGGCTTCAAAGAATTTTTCATAGGTACAGAAGCGGCAAGGGGATTTGTGGGCAGAAAAGATGACGAATTTTCAACAGTATTCCCTCAGCCCATAGGTCTTGCAGGAACTTTCGATACTGAACTTATGCAGAAACTCGGCGAAATCGCAGGCAGGGAATGTCGTGCATACCATAACGAAAATCCAAAAATAAGCCTTTGTTACTGGGGTCCCACTGTCGATATGGAGCGTGACCCCCGCTGGGGACGCACCGAAGAAGCCTATGGCGAAGATGTATGCCTCGCAGGTGAAATGACTAAGGCTTATACTGTCGGAATGGCTGGATATGATGAGGATTACTTCCTTACAATCCCTGCATTAAAGCATTTCTGTGCCAATAACCACGAGGAAACCCGTATGAAAGACAATGCGTATATTCCTCTGAGACTTAAATATGAATATTATTATGCCGCATTCATGAACGCTATAAAATACGGCGGTGCAAGAAGCGTCATGACCGCTTACAATGAAATAAACGGCTTGCCTGCCATGTTAAACCCCGAACTTAACGATATACTTAAAAAGGAATGGGGTATGTGGTTTGCGGTGACTGACGGAGGAGATTTCGCTCAGACTGTAACGGCTCACAAATATTTTGATTCACACGCTGAAACTCTCGCCCATGCCCTGAAAAGCGGCTGCGATATTATGACGGACGATGATGTTCTCGTCAGAAATGCCGCTGAAAAAGCCATTGAAAATAATCTCATAACCGAGGAAGAACTCGATAAAAATATCGAAAATGTAATCTATGCAAGAATCAGGCTCGGACTGCTTGACGAAAACTGCCCCTATAACAGAATATCAAAGGATATTGTCGACAATGACGAGGCAAGGGAGATAAATCTCCGTGCCGCAAGAGAACAGGTTGTCATGCTCAAAAATAATCTGCTCCCCGTAAAGAAAATAAAAGGCAGAATAGCTGTTGTAGGTGCGCTCGCAGATGAAAATTTATGCGACTGGTATACAGGAAAATTCCGTGATGCAGTTTCGGTTTATGAGGGCATAAAAAGAGCATTTCCCGAAAATAAAGTGATTCACGACAGCCTGTGGGATATAGCCTGCATAAAAGCCCCCAACGGAAAATATATCTCAGTCCATGAGGACGGCTCTGTATGCGCTGATAAAAATATCCCTGATGAAAGCTGTAAATTTGAAATCCGAAAATGGGGACAGGGTACAACAAATTTCTTTTCGGTTAAATATAAAAAGTATCTCCGCTTTGAGGATAATACCCTTAAACTCCATAACAGAACAGTTTATGACTGGTTTACTTTTGAAACATTCAATGTTTCAATATGTGAAAATGAAATCATTGAATCATATCTGCATCATCAAAGAATGAAGGCAGATGAAAACGGCAATATCTCTTTTGAAAAGAGAACAAATGTCAAAAAAGAAAACAAATTCCGTATCGAAACTCTGAGCTATGGTTTTGAAAGAGCTGAAAAAATAGCAAAGGAATGTGAATTTGTCTTTTTCTGTACGGGAAATCACCCCATGCAGAGCGCAAGAGAATGTTATGACAGAAAAAAACTTTTCTTTGATGTGCAGACGGGCAGGGGGCGTGACCTATGGTATAAAAATAAAAATACTGTCATGATACTCGTTTCAAGTTATCCGTATGCCATAAATACCGAAAACAGACTGCTCCCTGCCATACTCTATACTACCCATGCAGGCGCAAACCTCGGAACGGCTGTCGCCGAAACTATCTGCGGAAAAAATAATCCCGCAGGCAGACTGGCTATGACCTGGTATCAGTCAGAACTCGACCTCCCCGATATAACTGATTATGATATAGAAAAAAATCAGACAACTTATATGTATTTCAGGGGTGAACCGCTTTATCCTTTCGGATACGGTCTTTCATATTCCGAATTTGAATACAAAAATTTCAGCGCAGAACAGTCTGAAAATGGTCTGATATGCAGAATATCCGTCAGAAATATATCAGATACGGACGGTGATGAGGTTGTGCAGATATATTATTCCGTTCCCGATTCAAAGGTAAGCAGACCAATTAAAAAGCTTTGCACCTTCAAAAGAATACACCTTAAAGCAGGCGAAGAAAAATCTTTAACCCTCGAAATCCCTGAGCATATATTGCAGATATACGATACCCACAGCAGAAAAATGCTCACCGAAAACGGCAGATATAAACTCTTTGCAGGTTCTTCATCTGAGGATATAAGGCTTGAAACTGAAATTCAGGTAAAAGGCGAAAATATCCCCCTGAGAGATGATTCTTTTGAAGCACAGTATTTCGACAGTGCGGACGGAATAAAAATATTCCGTCTGAAAAATATTGAAAGATACTGCATAAGAGTCTGCGAATGGACAGGCGTTGCCGTGTATGAAGATGTTAATTTCAAGGATAAGAAAAATCTTGTGATAACTGCATCTTCATTCATGAAAAACGAAACAATAAATATTGATGTATGCGGTGAAAAAATTCAGATAAATATTAATGTTTCAGACGGTTTTGATGATTTTTCGGAATACTCGGTCAGACTTCCCGAAAATCTCCCCGACAGCGGTAAAATAGTATTCTTCATGCCGTCAGATACCGAACTGCTTAATGTAAAGCTTTCGTAACAGATAATCCTCCTTTTGCATAGTATATAAAGGCGGACGAAATACCGCCTTTAAACAAATTTTTTTAACCGGAGGATAATATGGCTGTTTTCTATAATCAGGCTACAATTTCCTATAACGGAAACGTTACAGGTTCAAATATAGTAACAGGCGAAATTATAGAGGTTCTTTCCGCAGAGAAAAATTCCCTGCACGAAACCTATTCGCCCGATAAACATTCAGTATTTGTCATAAGCATAGTAAATACAGGTAATTCCGATTACACGGGTCTTACTGTTACAGATGACCTCGGTGCATACGATTTCGGAACGCCTCCTGTACAGCTTGTGCCTATGAATTACGTTGAAGATTCAGTTATGTACTATGTAAACGGAAATTTGCAGTCCGCACCGAATGTTACAAGTGAATTTCCGCTCACAATTGAGGGAATCAATGTCCCCGCAGGCGGAAATGCCGTTATCATATATGAGACTGCTGTAAATGAATACGCTCCCCTCGGTGAAAATTCCGAAATAACCAATACTGCCGAAATAACAGGAGCAGGTCTTGCGGAAACCGTAACCGCATCAGCTGCAATTACACCCGACAATACCCCCAGACTTTCTATCAGTAAATCACTCTGCCCTGCAACAGTACCCGAAAACGGCGTTATAAATTACAGTTTCATCATACAAAATTTCGGCACTCAGCCCGTCACGGAAAATGATACTGTAATATTCAGCGATACCTTTGACCCGATTCTCGATATTGATACAGTAACATTCAACGGAAACACATGGACTGCAACAAATGATTACACTTACAGCACTTCAACAGGTGAATTTGTATCCCAGACAGGCAAAATTACCGTTCCGCCTGCACAGTATGTCCAGAATCCCGAAACAGGTGAATGGACTGTCCAGCCCGGTGTAAGCACTCTGCTTATATCAGGAAATATCTTCACGAGCATAGAAAAAACATGACAGAAAAACAGGGGATTTTTCCCCTGTACATATCACAAAGGAGTAAAAACTATGGAAAATTTAAAAGCAAGATTTCACCTCCCCGGATTTATGGAGAATCTGAAATTAAATTATCTGATTATTAAAATGATGCAGAATATGCCCGAATATTTCTATGATGTGGAAATCGCTTCGGTATATGATGCATTTCCGCCTTCAATGTGGAACGGCGGACGCTGTATAGGCGGAGTTATATGCTCCGACGACTATATAACAGGTGTTGCAAAGCTTTTCAACGAAATGGGTATTCCGCTGAGATTCACTTTCACAAATCCCCTTATTGACAAGGAACACCTCGATGACCCTTTCTGCAATAAAGTCCTTAAACTCTGCAATAACGGGCTTAATGAAGTTATTGTAAATTCGGAAGTATTGGAGGATTATATCAGGAAAACTTATCCCGAATACAAAATTACAAGTTCAACCTGCAAGCGTCTGACCGACCCCGAAAGAGTCGCTCAGGAATTAAACAGGGATTATCATATAGTTGTCCTCGACTACGATTTAAATAATAAATGGGATATTCTCGAAAAACTCCCGCATAAGGAAAAACTCGAAATCCTCGCAGATTCAAACTGTATGCCGAACTGTCCACGCAGAGTTGCAGAATATGAAACAGTAGGCAGACAGATGATAGCCTATAACGAACATCTTAAAAAATATCCGAACAAGCCTTTCAGAATGTCTGATTACAGTGATGTTACCATGAGCAATACTTTCAACTGTCCGTCAATGCATATGTCACCCTTTGACGAGAGAAAACGTCCCTACCATGTAAGCCCTGAACTTATCTTTGAAAAATATCTCCCCATGGGAATACATCAGTTCAAAATTTCAGGCAGAGGCTCATCACATCTGTATGTAATAGAACTGCTTATGTATTACCTTGTAAAGCCTGAATGCCGTGACGAGGCAAGATTTTTCTATATGCACAATTTGGAGAAAAACGGAGTAGTCAAAATTGACAACCTCTGATTAATGCATAATTAATTATTTTGCCTGCAACAAAAATATTAAAACAGGAGATTATCTATCATGATTTATAACGATATTTTCAAGGAAATAATTCTTGAATGCAAAAAAGATGTCGAAAGATTTCATTCAGGTGATAAAAATGACTATCTCTACAAAAAAGTCAGGGATAAGGAATATGGCGATACTGACGGGAATTATACAAACCGCACAAGAATCTGTTTCGGTCTGCTTTATAATTCCTTTGATTACGATACAGAAAATATCATAAGGGAACTCTTTGAAACAGAAGTTGTCTCCCGTGAAAACGAATCGTTTCAGGGTATAGGCGTAAATCTCGAAATACTTACATTTCTGCTGAAAAAATATAATAATCCCGATGACCTTAAACTTTTTGAGCGTGCAAAAAATGCAAACTTTGACTGTTACTGCGGATATGAGGTGAATGTTTATGATTACAGCACCCCCGTTGATGAACTTTCAGCGCAGAAATTTATCTACAATGCAAGCGATATCGGTGACGATGAGCGTCTGTTCAGAATGGTGGATATTTTTAAGGAAAATATGCAGACAATAGATGATTACAGGCAGCTTGACAGTTTTTCACGCCTCACAAAAAGAATGTCCGACAGGAAAATTTCATCGGAATATCTCTATGAATACTATAAAGATTCCGATGAAAAATATGATAAATCAAGCGCAGTCGGCAGATATTTAAGATACCTGATTGATGACGGACAAGCCGAAAAGTCTGAGAAAATTTTCCTTGAAAACCTTGAATCCTTTGAAGGATTCAACAGGCATATTTATGAGTTCGGTTCTCAGATAATTCTGCTGAATCCTCCCCATAAGGAAAAAATATGGAAAACAATCAACCCCGCAATAATAAAGGATTTCAAGAATATCGCCCCCATGGACTGCCGTACTATTGCCGAATGTGCCGAAATAATGGGCGAAAAAAAGCTCGCAAAACAAATTATGAAAATGCATGACAAAAAAATGAAAGGTATTGAAAAATTATCCGATTAGTGATATAATGATTACAGTCAGAAAAATAAATCGGAATACAGAAAGTGAAATTTATGATTGAATACTCTAATCTCAATGAAAAATTCATCATAGAAAGATTTCCTGAACTAAAAGAACAGGTTAAAGAAGAAATGAGTGGTTTAGATAAGTTTTTACCTCATGTCATCTTTGGAAATGTTTTTAATCAACTAACGGTATCTTTATTAAAACAAGATGATTATTTAACAAATAAAACTATAAGCCGTATTTTTGATATGTATGAAGATTTATCATCAAATGGTGACAACGAAACACAAAATCTTGTTCAAGTTACTTTGCTGGAGTATCTGTGGGACGAAAAAATAACTTATAACAGAGCTTTGGAATTGATTGGCGAACACACAAAAAAATTATGGAACTGTATTTATAACTATCTTTACATTCCATAAGAATTTTATTACAGTAAAAATAAAAATCTTTGAGCATTAAAAATGCTTTTTAAAATCAGGAGGTAAAAATGAAAAATCAACTCTGTATCGTCCTCGATTTCGGCGGTCAGTATAATCAGCTTATCGCAAGGCGTGTCCGTGAAAACGGTGTCTACTGCGAAATAAAAAGCTATAAGACCCCCATTGAGGAAATCAAAAACTTAAACCCCATGGGAATTATCTTCACAGGAGGTCCAAACAGCGTCTATGATGAATCTTCCCCGCATATCTCAAAGGAAATTTTTGACCTCGGTATCCCGATTTTAGGTATCTGCTACGGCTGTCAGCTTATGGCTTATACCCTCGGCGGAAAAGTCGAAAGCTGTACAAAAAGTGAGTACGGAAAAATAGAAGTCTCTCAGATAGACGGTACTCTCTTTAAAGACGTTCCCGAAAAAAGTATAGTCTGGATGAGCCATACCGATTTTGTAAGCCGGTTGCCGGAGGGTTTCAAAGTTACCGCAAAATCCGATGACTGCCCCTGTGCAGCCTTTGAATGTCCTGAGAAAAAATGCTATGCAGTACAGTTCCACCCCGAAGTTACTCACAGTGAATACGGAAAACAGATTCTTCATAATTTCCTTTATGATGCCTGCGGATTTACAGGTGACTGGGTAATGGACGACTTTATCGAAAATACTGTCGCAAAACTCAAAAATCAGATTGGCGATAAAAAAGTAATCCTCGGACTTTCAGGCGGTGTGGATTCATCTGT